>ENA-OSIY01000967-OSIY01000967.1-marine-metagenome-genome-assembly--contig:-NODE-967-length-15703-cov-9.025342_pt1 | contig 15703 bp, 5 predicted proteins | sample MGYA00237884_ERZ534233 | MGnify/ENA primary metagenome ERZ534233 (study PRJEB26412, sample SAMN06343840) | marine metagenome | isolation source: estuarine water | place: USA: Columbia River Estuary... | reverse complement strand
TTTACACTATATGAATAAGTACCATTTGGAGTACCTCCGCTAATCTGAAATCTCATGCCGCTTGGATACACAACAGAGCTAGGAGATACAGATACTATTTCATTGCGAGGAGTTTTACTAGTATCGTTAATTGTTACGACGGTTGAAGTTGCTAATATATTAGTTCTAGCTGGGTCAAGATATATCCGTATTTGAATAGTCTGTGCACCTTCTGTACTACTATCAGCAACAGTAGTTCTACCAAATGTCACAGTGCCTTCACTTAAAGACACACTGCCTTGATTTGTATTGTCATTAAAATCAGCAGCTTCAGCACTACCTATATTTGACCAATAAATTAACTGGCCATCAGGAATATTTGGAGAGTCTACAACAAAATAAGCTGTTCCAGGTTCGTTTACAGCACTAACAGTAGGGTATATCGTTGCGCTAAGATTTCGACTAGTATCAGATACAGTAATTGTAGTATCTGTAACTCTTAATATTCCATCATTACCATTACCACCAGTTCGTAACTGCATAATAATGTTTTCAGTACCTTCAGTACTCAAATCATTTCTAAGAGTTCTTTCAAACCATCCGCTATTATTAACTATTAGTACACTACCATAATTTATATTACCATATGCATCATTAAAGTCTGCACCATCTGTAGTACCTATGTTAGTCCAGTATAAGTAACTATAACTTGGCACACCTGTAGTAGCTATATTCCATCGTATTGTTGCACCCTCTGTAACAGCATTAGATTCAGTATCATTAGACATAGAATATGTAGGGTAGCTAGTATCATTAATAGTAATACTTTTACTTGCTACAGTAGCACCATCTATACTATCTCTTCTAAGTGTAAAACCTAGTGTTTCTGTACCTTCTAATGCAACGTCATTTCTGATACCGATGGTCATAGTTTTAGCTAGTGTTGTATCAAAAATAAAACTACCAGTTAATGCAGTGCCTTTAGCAACGGGATATGATCCGCCCTCACCATCAGGCTCATACAAATATATTTGATCTAAGTCACTACTATCTATACCAGTAATTCTCCAATATATATTTGTACCTGTATACTCAGCAACATTCATGTCAAACTGAATATACTGACCTTCATTTGCCGCAGTAACATACGCTGTAATTGTATGTACTATGTCTAAAGAAGTATCAGTAATATAAAATAATGCAGGCCATTCTGTTAGTATGTTATCCGTTCTAGTATTGTCTGGAGTACTAAATACTTTTATGTTGCCATACTCCATACCTTCAGTCTTTTTATCATTCTTAACAGTAAAACTAAATGTGGCTACGTTATTATTCATAACAACACCTGTAAGACCTAGTTGAGGGTCGTACCAATTAGTAGGAATAATAAAATCGTTAACTTCAAAGGTGCTGTTGCTAAAAGCTGGGTATACTCTAGTCTGATTAGGAACGTATTGACCTACAATAGTAAATGTAAAGGTATCGCCTTCATTTGCAAATATGGCTCCACCAGTTTGTGTTCCGTTTCTGAGACTGTAACTGACAGGGGCAGATGTATCATTAATTTCTGCTGCTACATATGCTAATACTGTAGTGCCTTCAAATGCACCTATAGTAAAGGTTTCTGGGCCTTCACCTACGTTATCGTTTCGTAGTGTTAAAGTACCAGTAGCAGTACCAGTAGTTCCAACTGTAGATATTGTAAAATTACCTGTTAAAGTTGGATTAGTTACGTCATTTATATCAAAAGCAATAGTATCATTTAAACGTTGTGCAGACCAAGGAATAACTGTTCCATTTGCTACATTTTTAGTAGTTAATCTAAATGTAATAGTAGAACCTTCATTAACACTTCCATTAGGTAATGTTCCAGATGTAATTTCTAAACTATATGATTTTCGTTCTTTGATGGTAACACTAATACTAGCTTTACCATTATTAAGTGCTAGTGTAAAGGTTTCGTTACCTTCAACAGTACTATCGTCTTTTAACGTAATGCTTAATTTTCCGCTATTAGCGTTTATAGTAATATAGCTATTTAAAGGAGTGCTAACTGTTTGATTAGGTCTATATTGATCAAAAAAGTTTTGAAAATCATCAGCAGTTATACCAGTACCAGTAATAGTATAAGGAACTTGAGTACCATTAGGAACATTAAATGTAGTAAGTGTAATTTCTGTATAAAATTTATCTATTAAATTTTGATATTCATAGTTATCGCCGTTTGGTTCCGCGGGCCAGTTTCCTGTTAGTACATATCCTGCTGGAAATTCTGTGGGTGTGTAAGGTACATCAAATCCTGTTACATCTAAAATTAGAACACGTTGAAATAATTGATTAACAAGTACATTATTATTGGATTGGCCCCCATAAGTAAAAAAGTTACTGGCTGTTGTAGTTTCAGTACCTACATTATAGTAAGTTCCTGGAATTAAATTAACATATCCCTCAGCAAGATTACTAACTGAAAATGATTCGGCATTTTGATTTATATTTTTTAATATATTGCCGTTCTTTTGATACCAAATTCTAGTTTCATACATAGTGCCTTGACTACTATAATATTTAGTAATTCCTTCTGATAGTACAAAAGCTAAATTACTACCAGTACTACCACTTATAGTATATGAATTACTTTCTGCAGTTCCTGGCAAGTATGGCCCCATAAAATTTAATAAATCTCGTACTTGTAGATAACCATAAGAATAATTATCTAATTTAATATGTTTTTTATTACTATCAAATACGCACTGACTATTAGCTTTAAATACTTGTACTCCATATCCAGTACCTAGTGAAGATATAGTATCTGCTGCAAAAAAGTAAGGTATAGGTAATAAAGAAATTACTTGTGCTTCACTCATAGTTTGTAGTCTATCTACTGCTATAAGTATATAGATTGAAACTATGGGATAAGCATTACCTAAGCCTGGAATATCTCTTAGTGCATTACTAGCAGTATTAACTTTAGGTCCGCCTTTTTGTGGAGAATACCAAACGTCTTGACTTTGTGTATCAGGCAGCTTAAAAGCTACAAAACAATTAGCATTATTAGGAGCAACATATTTAGCTTCATATACTCTCCATGTAGTATTCACTCTATCTTCATAACTATGAAAAAACTCTTGTGCTGTTATTCGATTAAATTGAGAACTTACATCTGTTGTTTCATAATTGTAGCCTACATAAGATCCACTAAAAATCCAAGGTTTAACATTGGTATCGTCAATAATAACTTGATTATTATTATTTGTAAATTTAAATCCATAGCTCATAGTGCAAATACCATTAAAATTGTTGGTTTTACCCAGAAAAAGCCAGCTATTCCTGTAGTATCATTTTGTTTATATCTTATTATAGGGTATCCTACTGGAGAAATATATGGGGGCGTTACATCAGTTGGACCAAATAGTTTGTATTGATGATCTCCTGTTTGTATAGGTATAACATATATATTACGACCAATTAAGTCTGTGTAAGGTACGTTACGAATTATAGTATCTCCCAAAATAGGAAGAGTCAAGTATTCAACAAAGACTCCTCCTTGACTACTAGTATCATAGGTTATACTCCCAGCACTATCTTTTAATTGCATTCCGTATGCCATATGTATCCTTATCCGAGTAAATTACCTATTAACACACGTACTACTCCACCTGCATCAAATACTTTGATAGTATTATTTGACATTTGTACTCTTTCGCCAGTTCTAGAGCTTCCGTTACTATTATACGGCCCAATTATTAATGAGTTTGCATCAATTGAGCCAGTAGTAATCTTACCACCTAAAATTTGTGTAGTATTATTATTAATGTCTGTAGCTGCATTACCCGTACTGATTTTACCACTTAAACCACTAGTTAAATCAGTAGTATTTGCTTTAGCACTTAAATCAACAAAAGTTACTAGACCGTCAAAAGTAATTGAGGTTACAACACTTCCTAACGTTACTGATACAGGAGTTACTCCATAAGCAGATTCAGTAACGTTATATCTAACAGCATATGCTGATTGGCCAGCACTAGGTGTAAATAAAGAATGTGACCAGTTAGCACCAGGAGTACTAAAGGTACCAGTAGTCCAATTCCAAGAAGTATCAGTAGGGCTTGGAGGCCCTGGAGGGCTTGTAGCACTAATCTGATAATATAAGAACCCGCTAGCGCTTCTAGGACCTTTTTGACCTTCTGCTCCTCTTATACGTGCCCAAGTATATAAACTTTTTACACTACTATCATCAGGATTATTATCTGTATAAGTACCAATAAAATCACCAGGTACTTCACCATTAGCACCAGTAAAACTTTGAGCTACACCTATATTATTGGTAAATACAACATCATCGCTATACTTAATGTGTAAGTATACAGGTAAACCATCATTATAGTCTTTTCCAATTCCTTTTTCAGGAATGTATTTTGCAGCAGCACCATTGGTAACAGTACCATTAGCAGCTATAGTATTTACTCTAATAAATACGTCACCAAGTACATAGTCGTCGTGCCAAGTATTAGCATTTTGTGAATACTGCACTTTGATACTGCTACCATCATTATAGTCAGTACCTTTAATAGGTGTTTTACCGTCTTTATACTTGGTAAGCGAAACCTTTTTAGTGATTACTAAACCACCTGCTGTAGCTGTAAACGTTGCTTCTGCATAATTTGCATTAAGACTATCAATAGTAATAAGTCCAGAATTTTGGTCAATTCTATAAGTAGCGTCACTACCACCAGTATAACTAACTTTGGCAAATTGAACTAATGCAGGATTAGAATTTAATAGGACATTCCCACGAGCAACAAAAAATGTTGTTGTCCAAGGGAGTTGTCCTGATTCTGGTACACCAAGTTGATCACATATAATTGCCTTAGTATCATTATAAATAACAGCAGTAAGCCCATCACTACCTAAAATTTGACTAACAGTACCTTGCTCATCAAAGCTACTTAATGCATTTTCACTTACAATAACTTTTACTACTCTAGTCTCGCCAGGTGGAAAAGGATAAAGTCTAAAAGTGTTTCCTGTTGGTAAACCTATGGAGGTGGTAGCACCTGTCCCAGTTATTTGTACATATCCTGTACCTGGATTAACATACCAACTGTAATTTGCAGCACCAGTATAGTTACTGGCAGTTGCTGTAAACGTCATAAATGGTGGAGTTACAGTAGGTGGAGTAGTTTTATTATCTGTTAAAAATGCTAGCGCGTCATAAGTTAAATTAACGCTTCTAGCGGTATTACCGCGTACACCTTGTTTAGACTTTGAAAAACTTTGGCGTACTACAAAATCTTGGTGTGTTGAGTTAGTTATTTGAACACGTACAGTATAATCAATATAAGCAGCATCTGCTGTCATAGCAGAATGTTGATCATATTCTATATATGTAGGCTGTATATTGGCGGAGCCGTCACATACAATATTAACACCAACAGTAGGCTCTATTACTCTCCAAGTATCTGCAGCAAAACCGTCTGCGTCTGTACCAACATTATCTGTAAGTAAAGTCTGTGCACCTTTTTTAACTGTAATAGTAGTACCGCTACCAACATAATTTAGCGAATCAGTTCCGCCATTTTCATCTGCTGTAATAGTGTGTGTTTGATTACTTAGTTGTACTTGAATTTGTGTTGATCCGTCACATATCCTATAGATAGAAATAGTTTCAAAAGTTGTACCTATAGTTGCGGTTACTTCTACGTAACCTAAATCAACATTATTATCTAGTGGATTACTAAACTGGTCATTAGTAATTGTAATACTTTTAGTGTCGGCAGATACACTATAAGCGATTTGTTGATTACCGTACTGTGTTCCCAACTCTACACCTGCACGACTAAATGCTCTAGTCCCCCAGGATACAAGTCCTGTTAGATTTTTAAGTGTAGCAGTAATTGTAGTACTTGCTACAGTACTACGTTTCTGGTTAACGTCTTTATATATAAATTCTTTAATGGGTGTAGTTAGTTGAATAGAAGGCGCAGTTTGACCTGCAATGCCTTTGTAGACATTAAAAACTTTTTCAACGACTAAACCTTTGTAGGTAGCTCTAAATATTATGCTACCACTATTGCCAGTCATGGCACTAGCACTATAAGCACCAGTATTTTGATTAATTGTAGCAACTAATCCACCAATAGCAGAACCTGGTACAACACTATAAAAAGGACCATTAGTAAAGTCATTTTTACCTGTAACGTCTTCGCTAAAACTATATAATTTAAATATACCTTGTGTTACAGCAAAGTTGCCTCCAGTGCCATCACTGCTAGTAGATAGCGCTGCTGGGTCGTTAGTTAAATATCCATATATACTAGTATTTTCGTCGTAAGTCATTGCACTATATTGTTTAGATATAGTAAACTCAGCTGGATCAATACTACTAATTAAAGCATATTTTACATAGTATACTTTATTTGTTTCTAAACCTGTAATAGTAATAGATAGACTATTAGTTTCAGAGAATAACGTACCCTGACCCGCTATCCGCGGGTCAAAAGGCGTTGTTGTACTGTACCAAACTTTTACAGCAATTAAGTCATCACGTACATCAGTAGTTCTAGATAAGTCGTACGGTGTTGGTATAACTAAATGTAATGATCTTATACCTGAATTTAGTTGTGCTGGCATTTTTATCCTTTAATCAGGGGTTTGGATAGTTTTCAAAACTATATTTCCCAATAAGCTTGTAGAGCTATATGCCCCATTAATGTCTAAAGTTCTACAGGCTACTCTATAAGTAACACCTGCTTCTGATAGTCTTGGAGTACTAAATTCTGTTAAATCTATTTGTCCAGTTCCAGTAGCTTTTACTACCTTAATTCCATTAGCAACACTGGGAGTAACTTCCCAAAAATCTGCTGATCCAGTATTTTTCTGAATTCTATATTCGAATGACTTAAACATACTAGGATTTACAGTTGCGATAGGTTTCATTATTAAAAACTTACTGTCTACATCTAAAAATAATTGCTCAACATTACCATAGTTACGCATACTGCCTACAACATGAGTAGATTCTGCTGTCCATGAACCAAGCCTGTTGTCTGTAGTAACGTACCTAAGTTTTATTTTATATGTTTCCCCAGTACTAACACCAGTAATATTAACTACACCAGCATTATAGTCAGTACTAATTACTGTAGCATTAATTAAATTTGGTGTACTTAAATAATAACTACACTGTACAAAAGCTACACCTTTGGGTAAGTTTTGTGGATTAACATAACTAACACTTATCCTATGCTCTAAAGTACTAGGATTAACTAGTTTTGCAGCTGAATCATCACTAACTATTTGTGTAATAGTAGGTACGTCAGTATCTCTAAAACCATTCCTTGCATACTCAGAAGGTAACGTCATATTAGATTCAAATATAGTGCTTGCAGTTAGTGTTGAGTAGCCTGTAAATAAATTATAAGTATCGGTAACACCGTAATCAATCATAGTAATTAAAGCAGACTTGTTAGAAGAAGTCTCAATACTAATTATTATTAGATCTTGTGATTCTTTATGATACTCACCAAACATAAACAAATCTTCTTCGTTAACGTCAGAAGTACTTTCACTTAATGTAACTTGAGATATATATCCAGCAACTGTCCATGTAGTAACTAAATTTCGTTCTATACTAGCACCTGTCCGAGTTCTAAAACGTATAGTATAAGGTTTTCCAGTTTCTACAAATACTGGTTCATCAAGCACAAATGTTGTAGTATTTACTTTTGTTTTTACTCTGCCACTACCTATACCCCACATTGGTACATCGTGCATAACTTTAACTCTGTCACCACGATTACAAACCAAATACTCAATATCACAATTAAGTTTATATACTTCTGGACGTAATTTAGCTTGAGCAAAATGCCAACGAGCATGATCAATTGCTATACTCTTTTTAGTAACACCTGGTAAGGATATAGTTTCAAATAACTCTGCATTTCCTGAATGTTTTCCAAAATTATAAATAATAAGTTCTGATTCTTGGTACTCTGCAGCTTCGTCAAAGTAATTAACTTTTAAAGCATCTGGTAGTTTTGGTAAAGACTTAATAGCTTCAAATCCCCAACTATTATGCGGAGTAAAGTGTTGTACAATATTTGTTTTTGGTTCATCAATTACTACAGTCCACTTACCATCTATCATAGCAGGACTAGCTCTGCCTGCCGCACATATATCTCTGAGTACTTCTAGTATACTACGTTGACTGGCTAGTACACTATTATACTCAAATCCTTTAAATGCACAATATTGATGCCAATATTGTATTTGTTGAAGATTGATTTTACTAGCAACATCTGCTTCTTTAATTCTTTGTGGATTTGCAGGGTGTTTTAATACATATAAAAATAATGCTGCCGGATTATTAATAGCAGCATCTACCCAGCTAGTACCATTCCAACTTGGTCCCCAGGTTTGCACAATAGCATTTATACCCTCAATATTACCATTTAGTTGATCATTAGCTTTAATTTTAATAGCCGTAAGTGCTATATCAGAATTTAGTGGAAACTCTACTGGATATGTATTACGAACAAATACTGTTTGTAATAATGTAACTTGCGCAAATATATTATTTTTTACGTTACCATTTTGTATATTTCTAGGCCACTCAGGATCTGCACCTGTTTTTCTTCGTACTCTTACCTGCACTTCTTGAGTACTATTTAAATTGTAATAAGTTTTATTTATAGTAAAAGCATCTTTTTTAGGTGTGCCATCACCAAACTCACTGTTTTCCCAAAGTGTCCAGCCACCGTTGCCAATCTTTATCTGTGTTTCATATTTAACATACGCTGCAGCAGGTTTACCAGCATCTGCTTCTTCAGTAGGTATTCTTCTTAAACCTTGTGGAAAATGAAAAGACATGGTAAAATGAGTAATAGGAACTAATTCACCTTTACTATTATACTGCGGAGGTCCACTAGATGCAGTTGTAAACGGCCCAAATGTGCCTAAAGTAGCTTGATTAACATAGTCGCCTGTTAACGGTGCATCATATATACCTGCACATGCAAGTGTAATATTTTGATTAACTGTGTAGTAATCTTTTCCATAAATTGCAATAATGTCGTCTATATTTTGGTCATACGGAGATTTAGTAGCTCCAGCAGCTATAACTTTACTTTGTCTGCCATCATGAATTGCTAACTTTGGTATTTCGTATTCAGCTATTGGTACATTGCCAATCTGTAGTGTAGCAGTATCAATAATTAGTGGGGCATATCCCCATACTAAAAGCATGGTTAAATAACTTTCAACGTCTTTTTCAAACGTTAAATTATTAAATGCACCAAGTGGAGGAGTTAAACGAACTTTTCCAAGAATTACAGGAATTGCCCCGTATGGATTACCTCTATTGTTGCCACCATTAACCATTAATTGGCGTTCAGTAGAGCCTGGATCTGCTGCTGATCCTGATGAAGGGGGTCTGACTGGAGAAATAACATTAATTAATGCCGTCCCAACCATCGTTACTCCGGCTACAGCTAAGCTAGCTAGAAAAGGTGAGCCAGCCAGCACTCCACCAGCGGCTCCAACACCTACACCTATACTACCGCCTAAAGCAAAATTAGCTATGTAAGGAGCAGCAATAACAAGTGCTAGTACTAAAATTAATCTAAGAGTGTTGCCTTTTCCAGGTACAGCTCTATATTCTACTTTATCTGTTTCTTGCAGTGTGAACTCAGACCACTTATCTTGTGCGATTACAATACCATTAACTAGTATATGTACTCTGCTTTCTATTTCGTCAGCAATTTTATATTCGGTTTTAATCCATTTGGCTAATTCATCTAAATTAGTACCAGGTAAAATTGGTACAACAAATCTTTCTGTACGAAGTGGGTGTGGAACTACATTTAAAATACTACTTTTATTTTCGCTGTATTTGTAGTATCCTACAATTCTTTTATTCCAATTAAAAGATTCTAAAGATTCGATAGCGCTATCCATACCGTCTCTAGAATGGATAAAATGCGTATTACTAATTGCAACACCGATATGAGAGTCTACTCCCATTACTTTAAATAATACTAAGCAGCCTTCTGTAGGGGTGTCGACTGGCTCCCAGCCTTCGCGATATTGAGCTATCAGATCTTGCATACGATCTGTATCTTCTGGCTCATAATCACTACTAAAACTGGGTAAGTCAATACTATATTCTTGCTTATAGATCAGACGTGCTAATCCCCAGCAATCAATGCCATTTATGTCTCTGCCCTTGTCTAAGAAGGGTATGCCTATGTATTTATTTGACCACATTAGAACATTCCTGGAAAATATTTTGGGGTAAAGCTATGCATAGGGAACGGCTCTCGTTCATAATCTGTCATAGCTAATTCTGCAGTTACTGAGTCAGAATTATAACTAAAACTTGTAATGTAGAATCCGCTGAATGAAGCTTCTACAATATTAGGAGATTTAGATAAAACTAATTCCATTTTTACTTTACAAGGCCCAGTAATAGTTCTAATAATTGGTGTAATGTATCTAGTAACATCTTTTAAAACTATGCTGCACCTAGGTGCTTGAGCATCTTCTTCAGTAGGTAAACTTATTTCCATAGGTAAAAATATATAGTTTTCACCATTACTAAGTACTCCATAGAGTACTTCTTCACTAGTTTCGCTAATACGTTGTGTATATCCATCCGATAATCTAGCCACAACTATAGAAGAGTTATCAGGATCATATATAGTTAATAAGAATAATAAATCACTATCAGCTTCTGGCGAAAATATCGCACGGATAGCATCTGGTGACATTGTGGTTAATCTACTCATGGTAATATTTCTAGTTGCATAGCTACTGAGTAATATCCTGGTGCAAGATAGGTAGTATTATATAAAACACCTTCACTTTGTGACAGAATTCTAACTTCGACTATTTGTGCTGTTCTTGGATGTGGAAACCCAAAACGTACAATTCCTTTGATAGTAGTTAAAACAAATGTTTCAAGTTGCGCTAATTGTGTGGTTGACATAATAAAGGTTACTTGCATAACACTTGGTTTTTTACCGCGATATCTTTGTTTAGCGGGACCAGAATCCATTGGAGTCCTTAGTAAAAGGACTCCGTTAGATTCTGTATATCCTTTTTGTGGACTTTGTGGAAGTGTTGCTGGCCATAAATATGAGTATGACATAGTTATCTCCTAATTAATTGAGGTTGTAGTCCAAATGTGCCGCGCATAGCTTTTTGGGATTGACTGCCATTTCTTGCTATTTCGCCTGCAGTCATATCTCCTACAATTACCTCTATCTTACGATTACCACGGCTATCTACAGTTTCTTTGGCTTCTGCTTTTTCTCCAGAATAGTTATTAACAACTACTTCTACACCACCGCCTCCACCACCACTAACACCTAAAGTGCCATTGCTGTCACGTTTTAGCGGCATAATAGCTTCTGGTCCTGCCTCACCCATTAAACCTGCACCTTTAGCAAATCTAAATAATGTTGGCTCAGTTACAATTGAGTTAGTAAACATTCCGCCTTGAGCAAATTTATCTATTCTACCACTGGAACCGTACACTAATCCATTAGCCCCAATGTTGCCAGTTAAATTAACACTTCCTGCATCAATAAATGATGAACCTGTTCCACCTGGTGTACCAAAACCACCACCACCAGTTAATGTAGTCATAAAGCTTAGGATACCTGGGCGCATAGCAGCATACATAGCAGTTGCTTGCAATTGCATTTCGTAGCGAATTAATCCTTCAATCATGCTACTGATTAATCCTTCAAACGACAGTTTACCAGTTTTAGCAAAGTCAACCATAACATCGCCCATACCTTGGAAAGCTTTTTCAAATATGTCGCCATAAGCTAATGCTCGTTGCGAATATTGTGAATCTTCTAAGGACAATTTTTTCTTGGCTTCTGCAACTCTGGTAATGCCGTTATATTCTGTTTCATAACGTTTACTCAGATTAGCCATGTCCTGTTCAATTTCAGCTCTGCGTCCTGCACCTGCATCGCCTTCTTTTGTATTTTTATAATCTTTTAATAATCTATTAACTTCTTTTAAGTAATTTATTTCTAAACTAGCTAATTTACTGGTTTCTTCTTGCTGTTGTTTTGCAAGATCTAAGTTTAATTTTCTTACAGCCAATTCATCGGGACCATAACTATTGCGCTTTTCAGCAAGTTGTAGTTCTGATGTTTGAACTTCTAAACTATCTCTCTGCAATATATTACCAGTCTCTATTTTAAAATTACGAATATTTAATGCTCTTTCTTCAATAGCAAATATACGATTATTTATATCTAATTTTTCTTTTAAAGCAGCTGCTTCATTTTTATTTGTTTGCTCAGTTGTAATAGCTCTCTTTTTACTGGCTTCTAGTATATTGTAATTAGTTGCTAGTTCTTTTAAAGCTGTTTCTGAAACTAGACCTTTAAGATCTTTGAGTTTTGCGTCTTGATTAATACGATCAGTATTAATTTGATTAAGTTGCAAATTATATTGAACTAATGCCTGTTCATCTTCTAAAAATCTTCTTTTAGATATTTGAGTTTCTGTTAAGAAGCCATTCTGTTGCTGTAACTGATCTATTCGTTTTAGTTCAGTATCTACACCCATTTGTGTTAACTTTAAGTTTTCTGCAACCATTTGGTTGTTTTCTTCACGTACTTTAATCTCAGTTTTTAGATTATTTAATTTTTCACCAGTATTTATTTTTGCGCGTTGTGCGTCAGTTTCTAGAAACTTTTGTACTTGCGCACGTATTTCGCTTAATTTTGTAATATAACCAGGAGCATCTTTTCCAAACTTTTGCGCTGCCTCACTAATTTGTGCGAACAAACTTTTAGCAGTAGGAGCATCCTTACCTTTAGCACCACTAATAAATGATTGATAATTTGCAGTAATACTTGCTTCTGATTCAAGCATAGGTATACTTGTACGAGCTGCGTCACCTGCAGCCATGCCCTCAGCACTTCTATTAGCTCCGTTTGCAGTTCCTTTTGCTGCAGCAAGATTAACTGCTGAAGTATTTGCCATTAAAGCAGCAATATTCATATATTGTGCACGAAGCATATCTTCTTGCAACTTTAGCATATATTTTTGTTGAGCAAATTCTTGCTTATTTATTTCAGATTCTATTTTTGCAACTCCAGGTACACTACCTATCATGCTTATAATACCACGAGCTAAATCAATACGAGCTTTTTCAAAAGCATCTGCTAGTGCTCTACTAATTAATGCACTACCTTTAACAAACGCATCAACAGCCATTTCTCTAAATTTAGGACTATTCATTAATTCAGCAATTTTTGCTCGTTCTTCTGTGTCCTTTTTAGTCAATAACCTAAGTTCGTCCTGTTTCTTGTTCATTCTCTCAGCAGCTTCTTCTAGCTCCAGTATACCTTGTATAGTACCAGCATCTGCAGCGTCTTCTAATTTCATCCCACCGTACACTCTATTAAGTTTTTGATACGCTAGTTCTAGTGGTGCTATTTCTTCACGACCTTTTCTAAGTGCAATAACTGTTTCACCGTGTTTTTTATTAATAGCATCAATTTCAGGTTTAATACGGTTTAATTCTTGTACTATTTTTGGGTCAAAAATACCTATTGTTGAAGTATCTTCTAAAAGCTCTTTCATGGTATTAATGCCTGCTATAGGATCTTCTAATGCACCTACCATTTTAACAGAACTAGCAATCATGTCATCACCTAACTTTGAAAGCGGTGATTGATCTAGTGCTGATTTAGTAAAATCTTTATATGTATCGCCTAATTTTTTAATAGATTCATTAAATTCTGTGCTACGACTAGCAACTACGCTTTGTGAATTTGCTACTTTCTTTAAAGCTTTTTCAATTTCTTCAACCTTTTTAGCAGCTTCTGGTCCGCCCTTTTTAATTGCTTCTAACCATGCTATTTGATTATCTCCAGCAGCACCTAGTTCAGCAGTTACTGTTTTTAACGCAGTTTCACGTGCTACATCACTATCAATAGCAGCAATAGTTTTAACAATATTTTTTACTGAACCTTCAGCAAATTTACTTAATTGATCTCTACCTATCAAACTTGCTAAATTATCTGTAAATCTATCCCAGCCTGTGGTAGCTTTATCTAATTCTAAAAACTTTTCACGTAATGTAGAAAGTCCATCCACTAAACCTTGTATGGCATTTGCTTGCGCAGTTAATCCTCTAGCACTAAATACTTGGCTAGAATCTATTTTTGACAAATAATCTAAGGTACGGCCATAAGTTTTAATTGCTTCTTCTGAAGCTTCTAGCGCATCTTTAAAAGCTTTAGCTTGCTCACCATTTTTAGTAAACCATGAATCTATTAACATAGCAATACCAGCAACGGCAGCACCTAAAGCTATGTATCCTTGAATAGCTCCTATAAATCCACTAACAGCCGTAGTAGCAATAGTAGCGGCTCCGCTAATACCTGTAAAGGCCTTGCGGATTGGTCCCATATCAGACTCTTTAATATTTTTCTTTAGTTCGCCAAACGCACCCATTACTCCAATAGTACTGGTATCTGTACTGGCACTACTTAAAATTTGTTTACTTTGTGCTATAGCAACGGCACGTTTAGCTCTTGCTTCTGCTATACCGCCTGCGGACATTATACTTTGTTGCGCATTTAATTTAGCCGTAGTATCAGCAACAGCTTTGCCGTATGCAATTTCAGCATTTTTACTAGCTTCGATAGCTTTTGCAGCAGTATAGTAACGCTCTGCAATATCTAATTTACCTTGATCTTGGTAACGCTTACCTACTTTATTTAAATAATCAAGTTCTTCTTTAGTTACATCTTGACTAGCTTTTTGTAAAATTGCATACCCTTTAGATTGCTTGCTAAAACTAGTATTGCGAAGTGCTTCAATTTTCTTTACAGCAGAATCTACTGCAGCTACTTCTTTTTCAGCTGCAGCTTCTGCTAATCCTGTAACTTTAGCTGCTTGTGAAACTTGAGCAGCTTTAGCATCAGCAACGCGAGATTCTGCAGCTTTAGCTGCCATTACTGCACTAGCCGCTAATCCTTCACGATATTGTGTAATTGCAGGAATAGCTTGTTTTACAAGTGTAGTAGCTAAATAAGCAATACCAGCAGTTAATGCAGTAGGGCTTTGACTTAAACTACCTAATAATGGGCCAAGTACTTTATTTACTACTTCTAATCCGTTTTGAGCTAAGTCTTTTAAGCTAGCTAATAATTTATCGTACGGGTTAGTAGGAATATTAATTGCGTTAAACTTGTCAGTACCTTCTTTTAGCACTGCGTTTGCAAACGCTTGACGACGTTCAAAGTCTGTTAACTCAGCGGCACTTTTACCAACCGAACGAGCATAGTCATCGGTAGCTTTACCAAGTTTTGTAAAGATACCTAATTCATCTAACAGCTCAGGCTCTAGTTTAGTAATACCACGTGTTAAACGGCTAACTGCATCATTCATACTTAAACCAAGTGCTTGTGATGCATTTTTAGCAACACTTCCTAATTGCATTAGTTGTTTAGCACTCATGCCAGCACTTGTAGCCTTAGCTGTAGCTTCCATAGCATCACGTAAGCTCAATGCTCCACCACTTGCATTTGCAAGATTTTTAGCTAAACTTCCAAGACTTTGTCCGCTTGTAGCCCCTAATTGATTTAAGCCTTCTACCATATTGGTAGTATTCATAGCTTCTCTTAAAGCATTGAATGCAGCGCCAACGGCAAATAAGTTAGCAGCCACTGTAGCATATAATCTAACT
>ENA-OSIY01000965-OSIY01000965.1-marine-metagenome-genome-assembly--contig:-NODE-965-length-15710-cov-8.424487_pt1 | contig 15710 bp, 13 predicted proteins | sample MGYA00237884_ERZ534233 | MGnify/ENA primary metagenome ERZ534233 (study PRJEB26412, sample SAMN06343840) | marine metagenome | isolation source: estuarine water | place: USA: Columbia River Estuary... | reverse complement strand
ATTATATTATATATATTAGAAAATGGATTTTGTAAATTTACCAATTGAAAATTTAGATATTAAAACTAAAACTATCAATCAGAAAAAAGTTGATATAGATTTAAAGTATTTTCTTAAAAATGATATAATTATTATTTCATCTGGAACTGCTACAGGTAAGACAAAAGATGTTGCCAAAAAATCAAAAGAAATTTTATTGCATTATCCTGGTTGTCAAATTCTATCAATTGTAAATTTAATATCACTGGCTTTAGAACAAGTATCAACTTTTAAAGAAGAAGGTTCTATAGATTTAACAAATTATCAAAAATGCGATTTTAAGAAATACAAAAATTGTGATTTAGTTATTTGTATTAATTCTTTGGAAAAGATATATAAATTAGATGATGATTATTTTTCAAACACTATTTTATATATTGACGAAGTAAATAATCTTATTGAGACATTAACCCATAATAAAACATTAGATAGTTGTTTAAATATTATTTATGCGTGTTTAATCAAGTTAATTAAAAATGCTAAAAAAATTATCTTTAGCGATGCGACTATAAATCAAAATACTTTAAATTTATTATCTTCAAGAACTACTAATAATAAAACTATTTTAATTAAAAATGTTCATCAAAAATATGAAGGAATTAATGCTATAAAATACAATGATGCTAATATGTTTTTACAATCTTTAAAAAATAAAATTAAAAAGAAAGAATACTTTTTATTTGGTTGTGATATTTGTAGTAAAATTACAAGTTTTTTTAGTGATCTTATTAATGAATTTCCAGAACAAAAAGAAGACTTTATTTTAATAACATCTAAAACAAATGTTTATATTGAAAATGCTAATAATCAGTTCAAAAATAAATATGTTTTTTATTCTCCTTCAATTACAACAGGGGTGAGTTTTGTTTATGCAGAAATGCCTCAAACTCAATTTATTTATATTTCAGGTCAAAGTGTCAATCCTATAGGAATTTATCAAATGGCTTCAAGAACAAGAAATATGAAAGAATTGATTTATTACTGTGAAGATATTACACCTCAAAAAATGAAGTATCAAAAACAAGAAGAATTAGAAATTAAATATAAAAAAATGATTGAAACTAATGAAAAAATTTTAAGGATGAGTCAAAGTATAAATAAATATGATGAGGCAGAAATTGTTGAAAATACATATTTTAAATTATTTTGTTATAACGACTTTTTAGCGGATATATTTAAAACGGGCTTTTTACAACATTTTCAAAATATACTAGTTAATAATGGATTTGGTATGAGTGAAATTGGTGAAACAAAAAATCTAAATTATTCAATAAAACGAAAACAAAAAGTTTTAATGGATGTAATTAGACATAAAGAAATTGAAGAATTTATTGGACATGTTCATGAAAAAGAAAAACAGACAGATGATGAAGATATAAAAGGTACCATTTTAGAAATTGTTCGCCCTGATTTAAATTATGAAGTATTATTAAAACGACATGAAATATTAGGATTACAAACTGAAGAACATATTTTAAAATACCAAATACTTTTACAAGAAGAACATTCACTAACAAATTTATTTAATTTTCAAAAACTATTTAGAACTGATGAATATATAATTGAAAAAATATCTAAAAATATTCAAAACTGTCAAAAAGTTAAAAACTTATCAAACTCATACACTAAAATAAACTTATTAAGGATATTTGAAAAAGTATATAATATTGACAGATTAGACTTTGAATTTTTAAATATTAGTTTAGATAATAACTTGACAAAAGATGAAATAGAATTAATAAATAATGTTTATAGAAGCACAAAAAGCGATTTATCGACAAAAGAAAATATTATTAAGTTGTACATTAATATGATAAAAAATATTTGTGGAGATTTACCAATTATTATAAGTTATCAAAAAGGAATAGGAAAAAAAAAGATAAGAGTATATGAAATTAATAAAGAATTATTAGTTGATTTATTAACTTTAACAAAATTAAAAAATCCATATCTTAAGAATTATAATAAAGAAATGGTAAAAAATTTGACTGATATAGAACCAGAGATTGAACCGCCTACTAACTGTGAAACTCCCGAAGAATATATAGAAGTAGAAGAGATGTATAATACATATTTATTCGGTAAATTTGGAAATAAAAAATAAAAATATAAAACAATTTAAAAAAATAAAAATATAAATGTAATATATATATATAAATGAAAGGTATTCCAAATAAAAATAATTTTTCAGTTTTAAATGTTTCAACCAACGAAAAGAGGGATTTTAAGACATTAAGCGAAATAGCGAAAGAGTATAATATTAATTACTATACCGCCAGGGAACTAAATAGAATTACAGAAAATGACACTGAAAAGAATTTTTTACATAAAAAATTAGCAGCAGTGTTTGATAAAATTAAAATATATACAATAAAGGATAATTTAAATATTTAATTTTTAACTTTTAACAATTGATTGATAGTATAAGCAACTGTATTATCAATTTTATCTTCTTGGTTTAATTTATTAACCATATACATTGGAGGCATATTGGGATTTAAAATAATATGTTTTATTAAATAAATATCTTTAGACCATCTAATGTCTCCTACTCTAAATTTTGAATCTGTCTTTTTATTGTCGTGAGCATTAACAGGATAATCTAATATTTTTCTTACTTTTTGATTAAGTGATAAAATTTCAATATCTCCTAATTTCTTTTTAGTATTTCCTAATATATCTATTGACATATTAATTGGATTAGGAGTTGTTGATTTAGTGTTTATAAATGCTACAAATTCATCAATATATTTGTGCCATTCTGTTGATTTTTTCTTTGTTTCTAATTCTTTCATTGCTTGGAATTTTAAAATTAATGTTCCTAATACTTTATTTCTTGCTTCTACTACCGAATTTTGACGATGTCTATTAGTTTTTGTATATCTTACAGAAACGCCTTGCTCATTCAAATATTTTTTTAAATCTCCTTTAAATTCCGAACCATTATCAAATTGTAATATAAATGGAAACTCTAAAATGTTATGAGTAATGTAAACCTTTTTTAAAGCAGTTATTATATCTTGTGGAGTTTTATTTTTTAGTGGTATAGCATCCATTTTTGAAGTTGCTACATCAACAACAACTAAAGCATATTTATATCCAAATTGAGAAGTAGGTAAATATAAAATGTCGGCTTGTTGTAAATAATTAGGATCTGAAATATTATTTTTGATATGTGGTATATCATCTTTTTTATCACCTTTAGGAATCCGAAATAATTCATTAGAATCATTATAGTCTTTACTTTTTTTATTTATACCTTTTAAAAATGTTTCTATATTCATATAACTTAAAGATTAAAAAAAATTTAGTATAGATTAATTAAATTTCAAAAAATAAAAAAATAAAAAAATGATTTAAAAAAATAATTATATATTACTAATATATTATATAATGAGTATCAAGATTGACAACATGGAAAACGCAAGAAAGGCTAAAAAGGAAAAAGCAGAACATAAGAAATCAAAAAAATTAACTTCGGAGCAACAAATGGAAGAAGATTTAAAACAGATTCTAAGAGTAGAAAGTATTTCAAAGAAATTATTTGGTAATGTTGATACTTTATCAAATTTTGAAAATACATTATCTAAATTAGGTGATGTTGTAATTCTACCCAGCAGGGCTTCCTCAAATGGTCTTAATTTCTTTAGAGTTATTTTTAGTTCTAATAAGTTTAGTAAGTTTCAAAGTTATTCAAGAGAAAGCGTTTATAAAAAAGGTTTATTTATATCAAAGTCATTACAAAAACTCAATTTAAAAGGAACTATAACAACAGCCCTAAATTTTGATGGAATGGTTAAATCAGGTCAACAGTCAAAAATTGGTGATCCTATAAATATATACGCTCCTAATATTTTAAGTCCTACAGAAAATGACGACGAAATAATTGAAAGATATAATAATATAAAGTCATTTAATTCTATTGTCTTTTTTGTTCATATTGAAAATAATAAAAAGAAAGCAGGCGGGGCAGGTTCAAATAATGATTGTTTATGGTATTGTTTAAATAAAGCCATACCAGATGATAATTTTTTTAAATCTCCAGAAAGTATTAAACATTTTTTAAAAATCAAAAGAAATGATATGGTTCATATTGAACATATTGAAAAAATAGAAAAACAAATTAAAACTGTTGGAATTAATGTTAGTGGTGATTTTAATTATACTTCAAAATTAGGTTTACTGAAAAATATTCATTTGACATTATTAAATAATCATTATCAAATCAACCATAAAATAAATTCAAAAGTATCTCTAATATCATATGATGAAAAAATAATATTATTAGTTGATAAGAATCACGATAATGATACTTGGAATTGGATTGGTTATGATGGAGAAAAAACAATAGAAATGACAAATGAATTTTATTACGATGTCAAGTTTTTTAAAACTAAATATATTATGGTTCAAAGACAAAAGTATAAAGTTTCTATTGAAAAAGAATACAGCGAATACATCAAAATAGCAGATGATTTGAAATTAAAGTCTAATGGTGAAATCAATTTATATAAAACAGGTACTTTTCTGAAAACCGCATTGAAAATTTTAGATTCTAACACTAAACATTTATCACCAGAACTAATATTATTTGACGAAGCCAATATTATTCAAAATACTGTTCAAGGCTCAACTATATTTTATGATGAATATAAAGGCGAAGGATTCAAAAGTGATATTATTAGTATGTTTCCATTTATCATGAAAGCAAACAATACAATGATACCTATTAAAAGAGGTATTTTTAGAAATATTACTAATGATGAATTACAAGAAATGAAAACACAGTTAAAAGGTAATTATGCATTTGGGATTTATAAAATGGAGATTTTAAAAAGTGAAGATGAAAAAATTAATAGACTATTCAGATTTAATTTAAATAATCAATACACAACTATTGATTTAAGAAATGCCGATTTTTTAGGATTGGAAATGAAATTAATAGAATCAGATGAATGGAACTTTTTATCTTATCCGAGATCTCATTGTTTAACTGGTAAAGATGTTTTTGGAAAATATATTGAAACTGTTTATAAATATAAATCTGAAAATGTTGAAGGTGCTAAATTTTTATTAAATATTTTATCAGGTGCAATTGGTGAATCAAATAAAACTAAAGTTATTGTGGATGAACATGATATTGAAGCAGACGATATTAAATTAGACGATATGAATCTAATACCAATTAAAATAACACATAGTAGAGACAAAAGATATACATTTTATAATTGTGTCGGTAAAGATGCTTATTTTAAATCTCAATTCGCAAGATTCAAACCATTTTTATGGGCTCAAGCGCGATTTATGATGTCAAAAATTATCAAACCTATTAATAATATTGTTGTAAAATGTATTACTGACGGAATTATAACAACACAAAAAATTGATTATTATAATGAAATGGGTAAACTAAAATATGAGGGTTATTATCCCAATGTAGAAATTATAAATAATGCAACACCTAAAGGGTTATTTATAAAAGCTTAAATTAAATTTTTTCGTATCTTTCTAATAATTTATTATAAATTTTATTATTATATTCTTTTCTATCAACAATATTACTGTCTAATATTTGTATTCCATATGCTCTAAATGATTTCGGCGGTTTTAAGTTTTCATCTTTCATAAAGTCTTCATAATTGTATTTAATATACCACTTTTTGAGACTTACATCGTATTTAATATGGTTCATTTTAGCCTCGTCCTGACTACCATTTTTAACACCAATATATAGTAAAAAATCCATTTATATAATTGTCTTATATTAAAATTTTTATAAAAATATTCTACCATAAAATTAATTTAGCAAGATTATCAGCACTATACTTAGTACTATTAGCATTATGTCTTTTATAATATAATTTTCTTCTTTCATCAGCATACTGTTTACCATCATTTTTAATGTATGTCGGATAATCATTGTATCTAACATCTCCTATTGATGCTATGTATTCACCATTTTTATAAACATCAATTTTTTTATTCTTTTTCTTAGATGGCACTATATTTAAATTGTTTTCTTCTGCTTTTTTATAACTATAAAGCGTAATTTTATAAACCATAATTATAATACAACTATATTAAAATTTTTATAAAAACATTAAAATAATCCATACATATTTAGAACTAACACCGCACGACAATAATATTTTTTCGTAGATATAACCATTAATCTCTTTAGTGATTATACTCTTTATTCCTTTTTTGAGAACAAATGATTTTTAAGAATTTTATAATAATATCTTAGTCTGGATACCTTTAAAATTTGTTTTGACGAATGGAAGTCTTCAACCATTTTATCTAATATGAGTCTATCATCAACATTATTGGCGTGGGGTTTAAGAATCATATAAACATCTAAAACAACTTTTTTTTTATCAATTTTATTGTCTATAATATCTTTTTTGTTGTATGAGTTTTCAACTACATTACATAAAAATCGTAATAAACTCGGATCTATTTTGTCAGGACTAACTTTTTTAATATTTTCATTAACAAAATTAACAATCTCACCTATAAGAACTTCAACAGAACTCGAACCGTTTAATTTAACTAACGACGCTTGAAATTTACTGAATTTTACCATATATATAATTATACTATATAAAATAATTTTTAATATGTTGTAAATATATATATAATTCAATTATAAATGCCTAAAAAACCAATTTCACGAAAACCAAAAACAATTTCACGAAAACCAAAAACAAAAAATAAAAATGGCGTCAATGTTAATATTAATATTGATAATAGTAAAAAATCAACCGCACGAAGAACTCCTATAAAACCTTCTAATATGCAACCATTTGTTAATTTTCCGTCATATCAACCAACAAGAATTCAACAATTAGAACCTAAATTACAATTTCAAAGCCCAGACTTCACGAAGACAATGGATGAATACCAAAAACAATTTAAAACTTATTTGGAGACGAGTGATAAAACTGTTAAAGATATGATTGAAAAATATGATGATACATTAAAGAAAAATACAGCACCACAGAAAAAAGAAGAAAGTAAACCAGGAGCGTCAAATGTTTATGCAACTGATGAAGGAGAAACAATTTTAGAAGAACCAATAGCAAAAGAAAATATAAATATTCCACCACGAAAAGAAGGATTCCAAAGTTGGAGTAAACCGAATGAAATTAAAGAAAATATATTAACAGCAACAATACCACAACCACTTCAATCAAATCAACTGCAAGAAGTTTTAACAGAACCAGTAGAAGGTGAGGCTTTAAATCTCGCAGACTTTTTAAAAAATTCATCCAAAGTTCAGTTTAATAGAGTCGTAAAATCAATGACTTCAGAACAAATTGAAAAGGTTTTAAAAAAAGCAACAATGGAACAAATTGAAAAAGTTTTAGAGAAAGCAGAACCAAAACAAAAAATAAAAATTCAAAATGTGATAACATCACAAGAACCAACAAAAATAGTTAAGGTTGAAAAACCAAAGGTATTAAAAACAAAAATAGTTAAAACTAACAAATCCACTGAATTAAAAGAAATTGATAAAATTAAAAAAGAATTAGATGATAAATTAAAGCAGGTTGAAGTAGATAAAGTATTGGCATTTGTAAAAGCAAATATTACACCACAAAAGGAAAGTAGTATTGTTCCAGTAAAACCACCAGAACCAGTAAAACCACCAGAACCAGTAAAACCAACAGAAAATAAAAAACCCAGAGGACGCCCCCCAGGAACGGGAAAGGTGAAAAGTATGGTTAAAACGATAAATGAAAAAACTAACAAAAGTAAATAGACGGAGCAGATGGAGCAGGTGTAGGTGGAATATATCCATCGTCATCATCTTCATATCTATAAACAACTTTCTTTTTAGGTTTAGGCTTCTTTTTAATAATAATTTCTTCTTCAGGTTCTTCCTCTGATTCTTCTTTTGGTTTTGATAAATATTTTTTCATCATTTCATTTTCTTTTTTTCGTTGGAGTGATGTAAATTTTTTTAAAAGTCGTTCGTTAATCTCTTGTTCTTTTTGTTGCAGGTATTCCTCTTCTAAAACCTTTTTATTTTCTGATTCTTTCTTTCTCAATGACCTTGCATAGGCTAATCTATCAACCAATATTTTTTTTTGTTCTTCCGTGATATTTCTTTTCTTTTTAGGTTTTAAAACGGGTTCAGGTTCTATATATTCTTCTTCTTCAGGTTCTGAATTTACTTCAATATTATCGTCGCTTTCATGTTCAATTAATTCTATATCCTTTTTAGTTTGTTTAGATTGTTTAGGTTGTTTAGGTTGTTTAGTTTGTTTACTTTCAATACTTCCTAAAGTTCTTATAGTTTGTTTTTTATTCATTCTATTATATATATATTACACAGAAAATAATTTTAAATTTAATTAAAATTAATCTATACATTTATTATAAATGAATACTTTACAACTTATAGACTCTAAACAATATTATTTAACAAGCACTTCTAAAATAGGTGTTAAAATGAATTCAACATTAAACAGTAAAATAAATTTTGAAATACCACGATTTATAACGAAACAATCAAATATTTTATATCATTCTATTAAACTTTTACACGCTGAAGTTCCATATAGTTTTTATATTATAAATGAAACAAATAATATTATAAATTTAGTTATAGATGCAATTAATCACTTTTTCACAGTTCCAGTTGGTAATTATAACGCTTTTACTTTATTGACTGTTTTAAATGATATTGACAACAAAATTACATTTACTTTAAACAATTCAACGGGTAAATATCATATTGATTCTAACTTTACTTTTTCAATTTTAAGTAGCAGTACACTTTTAAAAATTATAGGCGGCATTTCAAATACAACTTATAATGCTACACTTATAAATAATAAATATGTTTTAAATTTTCCATTCGCTGTAAATTTACTTGGGACAAAAAATATTTATATAAAGTGTAATTTAATTTTAGAAAATTTACAAACCAGAACGAATGATAATCAAACATTAAAAAGCATTCCAGTAAATGTTCCACCATTCGGATTAATTCTTTATAATAATAATGAAAATATAGAAACTTTAATTAAAAATTCACAAATTGATAATTTAAATATTGAAATTGTTGACGACGATGATAATTTAATTAATTTTAATAATCAAGATTGGACAATATGCATTGAATTAAAAACAACTTTACAAGTCAGTTATAATACTCAAACTATTGACGAATATTTGAATCAAAATTAAATTAATTATAAAAGAATATAAATTTATTTTCTTTTAGTAATTTATATAATAAACAAAATGTCAGTCTTAGGATTTCCAGAAGAATTAAACTTTCAATCTTTAAAATCAATGTATCCATCAAGAAAAACAGAATATAGAAAAGCCCCAATGAACTCTCAAACATTTACAGCAGCGGGGCAAGATATCCAGTTAGTTTTGTCGAAGATGGAAAATACATTTTATGACCCCAATACATTATGTGTCAATTTCAGTGTAGATTATTCAGGCATAACAGCAGGTACAGTAGGAACCAATGGTTCTTTTTTATTGGGCAATGCTTATTCTCATTTTAGTCGCCAAGTTGTTAGACCAATCAGTGGACAACCAATAGAAACTATTGATAATCCAAGTCTATTAGCAAATGCTATTTTTAGTATGACTATGGATAGTTTTGAAAAAATATCTTTATCATCAACTATGGGATTTTGTGCCGATCCAGTAACAGTTTGTTCAAATCTTGGTGCTCTCATAGATAATGACCTTACAATCAACAACGAATCTCAATCTTACTCAATACCATTAATTGGTTGTTTAAACACTGCCAAGTTGATTCCAGCCTTTATATCCGATATTGAAATTGATTTAACTCTAAATACACTTAGTAATTTTATTGTTTCTATTACTCCTGGGACGGCGAATACATTTGCTACAGGTTATACTATTAGAAATGTTGAATTAGTGTGCGAAGCAATTACATTAGAAGCAAGTGGTATGCAGCAAATCCTCGCCATGTTTCCAGGTGCGTTTAAATTAAAATCTCAAAGTTACTTATATGGTTCATCGTCTTTGTCATCAGCCGCAACCCAAGGAACTTACGATATCACCTATTCTCATTCATTAAATTCTCTAAAACAATTTATATGGTGGAGTAGTCCAAGTGGTGTGTGGGAGGGTAATTATGCAGGCGTTTGTCCTAATTTGACATCATGGCAATTAATTTTAGGCAGTAGTTCATATCCCATGCAACCAGTAAAGGCGGATAGACCAAGTGAATGTTTTATGCAAAATCAAAAATCATTCGGTTCTTTATATAGTACATCTCACAGTGGCAGTTCTAATAGATACACTTTTGCTAAAGCATCAACAATTGGAGGGGGGAAAGGATTTGCAAGCGACGGAGCAACTCCACCAGTATTAACTGCTATAGGCGAGTATGCCCCATACGTACCAAGATCTGCTGTTGATACTTATGCGAAAGCAACGACAGTAAAAAATGCACATAAATGGTATCAAGCGTTAGATTTAGAAATTATCAATAGTCTTAAAGATACTTTATATACGGGTATTTCAACTAAAGGAAGTACTAATACTTTACGTCTAAATGTTGGACAGACTCTTGCCGCTGTTAGTCATGCAGTTCATTTTTTCTCGTGTTTTGATGTTATTTTAGAATTTGATTACGCCAATCAAATGATTAATGTTATTCAATAAAAAATTAAATATAGTATAATAATATATATGAGGTTATTGATACATAATAAACCTAAATTAAAAATGCCCGAATTTAAAGTGGATGAGCCATTATCAAAAAATATAGACGACCCATTATTATCAAATATGAATAAAAGTTTTTGTTGTGGATTAATAGGAAAAGCAGGTAGTGGTAAAACTTCTTTAATGGTTTCATTTATTCAGACGCCAAAATATTTTAAAAAAGTATTTAATAAAATTTATGTTTTTATGCCTAATAGCAGTAGAAACTCCATGAAAAATAATATATTCAGTGTTCTACCCGAAGACCAATTATTTGAGGGAGTAAGTTATGAAATTTTATCTGAAGTATATGACCGATTATTAGAAAGCACAGAAAATAACCACAAATCATTATTAGTTTTTGATGATGTACAAAGTTATTTAAAAACAAAAGAAGTTGAAGTAAATTTATTACATATAATAGCAAATAGAAGACATTTAAGATGTAGTATTTTTATTGTAGCCCAAAACTATAATAAAATACCTAAAAATATTAGACAATCATTCACGGATTTATTTTTATTCAATGTAGGAAAAGAAGAATATATAAATATTTACGAAGAAAATATTAATTTAAGTAAAGATGATTTTTCAAAAATTTTAACGGAATATAGAAGCATTAAAAAAACCGAATCAAATTCATTTATTTATATTCACGACAAAGATAAAATATTTATAAATTGGAATGAAATAATTGAAGATGACGAAAATAATGAATAAAAATATATCAGTTATAAAATTAATTTTCTATTATATATTTATATATATAGTAAATCAAAAATGCCTAATTATTTTAAGAAACTTTCAAGCAATGCAAACAATTTATTTACTAAAATTGATAAGGGAGCAAGTAATTTTTTTACTAAAACAGCGCCTGATTTCGGTAATAAAATCGGTTCAAATATTCAAAATATGGGTGATAAAGTCGCAGGAGTAGGAAGACAAGCAGGGAACTTCTTAGAAAAGAATTCAGCAATTTTAGGAGATGTCGCGGGTTCGGCAGCAATCGCGTCTGGTTTTGGTGCTCCTTTAGGTGCTTCAATAATTTCAGCAGGTAATGTTGGACAACAACTGGGACAAAGATTAAAACAAGGATCACAAGAAATAAGAGATGCATCTAATAGAACGGGTAGTTTAATTCAGTCGCAAGTTCAAAATGCTTCAAATAAAGTAATGGCGGCTAAAAACAATTTATCTAATCAATTAAACAGCAATATTGGTATGGCGAGACAGCAAGTACAACAAGTTATAGGAAACGCTAATAACCAAATTAATCAACAAGTACCAAGTTATGATAATTTTTCTAATTTTTTTCATTAAATTAAATATAAAAAATATTATATATAAATATATTATATAATATCATGTTTGGGTATTCAAGTTATTTAGATAAAAGTATGAATGGTATAAAAACCATTTCAGACGGCGTGGCTCTTATTCAAAATGGTAATGCGACATTTAATACAATTAATGTTGAAACTATAACATCAAGTAATTTAACAGATTGTAATTTAAACAATTGTACAACAAATGACCCTACAACCCCTCAAAGTGTAGTAAATAAAGAATATGTAGACGATAATTTTGTAGATAGAACAAATAATTTAAATCAAGATATTAACGGTGTTAAAACATTTTTATCAGTTCCTATTTGTTCTACAAACGCATTAAACAATAATCAACTCGTTAATTTTTCTACTTTAAATGCTCAATCATTTGTTAAACCAAGTTTTAATAATGTATGGACAGGAACAAATACTTTTAATAGTTTTTTGCCTACATCATCTCTTACGCCGTCATCTGGAACACAATTAATTACAAAAACATATGTAGATGATAATTTTGTTTATAAAACGGGTTCTGTAGTTGAATCAATTACTGGTCAAAAAACATTTAGTAATTCTTGTATAGCAGGAGTCAATTTTACTGTTAATACAGCATTATTTTGTAATACATTAAACGCACGAAATCCAAGCGTAAATACTCCAAGAACATTATTTACAAATCTAACAACCGCATCAACAATCACAATAGGAACTAATAACACGCCAATTACAATTGATTCAACGACTTTGACTGTAAATGGGAATACAACATTTAATAATAATTTAGTTTCATCATCACAAGCAACATTTAATAATTTTACGCCATTTAGTAATGTAGCAAGTCCAACAGCAAATAACCATCTAACTCGTAAGGACTATATTGATAATAATTTTGTTTATAAAACAGGTTCTGTTATGGAGTCTATAACCGGTGAAAAAACATTTAGTAGTAATGTAAATTGTTCGTCTTCATTAACATTTTTAGATACGGGGACTAATTCACTTATAAAACAAAATGCAGCAGTTTTAAATATAGAAAATCTAACCCTCAGTTCAAGTATAAAATTAAAAACTAGAGCATCTGCGGGAGCAGTTTTAGATAGTTTAACTCTTAGCAGTTCTCAATGCGAGATATTATGTCAAGGGTTGCTTTTAACATCATCTTCAAATATAAGTATTTTATCACCAAATAACCTAATTGGAACTATTAATTTATTTAATACATTATCTACTGGCACAATCATTTTAGGTTCAGGGACTTCATCGAATACAATAAATGGTAATTCAACCTTTGGAAATAATTTAACATCTAACGGACAAGCAACGTTTAATAATTATACGCCATTTAGTAATGTAGCAAGTCCAACAGCAAATAACCATCTAACTCGTAAAGATTATGTAGATAATAATTTTTTAGATAGAACGAACAATTTAACGCAAAATATTAACGGTTTAAAAACTTTTACAGATGACCTTACCGCTCCTAATATTTATTGTAATACCTCCTTGTATTTTAGAGATATTAATTCAGGTTTAAATAAAGCTCTAATATTTCATCAAGCTGACATTGTATATTTTGATACACTCACTGTTTTTGATAATTATTGGAAATTTAAATGTTTTAATATTGAACAAGTAGTTATAAGTCAATTGAGTTCAACATTTAATAATAAATTAATTTCATTAGCACAGGCAAGATTTGAAAATTTTACACCCACTTGCTTGGTTTCAACTCCTACACAAATTAATCATTTAACTCGTAAGGATTATGTAGATAATAATTTTGTTTATAAAACTGGTTCTGTAACTGAAAATATTAATGGTTTAAAAACATTTGATTCTAACACAAGATTTAATAGTAGTATTTTACTTTATAGTGGAACTAACCAATCAACTATAGAACAATTTGTTACTAATTTATATATTACAAATTTATTTAATACAGGTGGTATTTATTTACGAACAAGTCCATTACAAGGAGGAACTCAAAATAGTTTAATAATTAATACTTCAAGTTGCGATATTTTACCTCCAACTCTAAACTTAACATCGGCAATAGGAACTATAAGTATTTTAGCACCCAATAGTGTAAGTGGAATTATTAATTTATTTACAAGCACTAATAATACATTGAATATTGGGACCTTATCGTCAATGATGAATGTAGAACCGCCTACAACCTTTTCATCAGATATAACTACACCTAATATTTTTTGTAATACTGCGTTATATTTAAATAATACAACATATTCTTCAATATTAGTTCAAAACACGGATATATTAAATTTTGATGCAAATTTTAATAATAATAAATTTCAGTTTAAAGTTTCATCAAATGCCGTTTTATTATTAGATGCAACCAATACAACAATTTATAATAATTTAAATTCACTCTCACAGGCGGCATTTTCTAATTTTACCCCAATTTGTAGTGTCGCAAGTCCAACCGCAAATGATCATTTAACTCGTAAAGACTATATTGATAATAATTTTATGAATTTAACAACAGCACAAACCAAAATAGGACAAGTTAATTTTTTAAATCAAATAACTTTTAATGGAGGTTCAGGAGGCGGAGCTGCTATAGTATGTAATAATGGATTAAACGCAAATACTTTTTTAAATGTAGCAGGACAAGCAACTTTTAATAATTTTACTCCAATATGTAGTGTCTCAACTCCAACCGCCAATAATGAGTTGGTTAGAAAAGATTATGTTGATAATGCCGTATCAGGTAGTAGTATTTTAAGTTTAAATAATACTTTTACTGGTTTAAATACTTTTAATCTTGGAGCGTCATTTTTAGGTTCATTAAGTTTAAACAATTCAGGAACATTTACCGAAATAGAACAGACATCAAGTTCTCAATTAGTTATAAGAAATACAACTAATGATAAAAAAATTATTTTAAGCACAAAATCCGCATCTACAGGTCAAATAGATAATTTAATCAATGGTGCTCCTGGTGCGTTAAACACACTAAACGAGTTGGCTGCGGCGATTGCCAGCAATCCAAGTTTTGCAACAGACCTTACAAGTACCCTAGCTGGAAAGATCAGCTTCTCAGGTGGTACAATGACTGGTGCATTGACATTGTCGGGTGCTCCTACAACTGATTTACAAGCCGCAACAAAGAAATATGTTGATGATAGCATTAGTGCAATTCCAGCACCTACCACAAACTTAGATGCCTTAACTGATGTCAACACCACAGGTGTTGCTACAGGACAACTATTAGGATGGAACGGTTCAAGTTGGGTTCCTACAAATAACAGTGGTACCAAAGGTGATACAGGTGACGCTGGCCCAGCTGGTGCCGCAGGCTCAGCAGGTTTAAGTATCAGTGCTGCCACAGTAACATTATTAGGTCGTTTACAATTAACATTAACAGACAACAGCGTTGTTGATGCTGGTAATGTATCAGGTATTAAAACTGCCGCAGTAAATGGCAGTGGTAATTTAATTTTAACAAAACAAGATAATACAACAATAGACGCAGGCAACACAGTTGGCGAAAAAGGCGATACTGGTACTGCGGCAACTATTGCAGTGGGTAGTGTAACAACTGGTGCGGCTGGTTCAGCGGCAACTGTAGCGAATTCCGGTACTGCCAGTGCAGTAACATTAAACTTTAGT
>ENA-OSIY01000964-OSIY01000964.1-marine-metagenome-genome-assembly--contig:-NODE-964-length-15719-cov-5.564825_pt1 | contig 15719 bp, 10 predicted proteins | sample MGYA00237884_ERZ534233 | MGnify/ENA primary metagenome ERZ534233 (study PRJEB26412, sample SAMN06343840) | marine metagenome | isolation source: estuarine water | place: USA: Columbia River Estuary... | reverse complement strand
TTATTTTGGAGTTCTTTAACTAAAAATCTTACTACAGATATCATTGGGATAACTAATCCTTTTCCTGAAGCTGTTGTTCTAGCATGGAGTGAAGAATAGTATTGTTTTGCATCCTGACAATCTTCTGGACTTTTAAATTGCAGTATAATAGACTCACTATCCGATTTATGACGGTAAGGAGTTTTACTTTCCTTTATTAGAGATTTAATCTCTTCTTTAATAATCTTTTGTAGCTCTGACTTTTTCATATTTTATTTATTTACCAATCTTTACACGCTTGATATTTTGGTGTTCCTGGTTTAGCAGTAGAACATTTATGTCTTGCTCTAAATGCTTTTTTGCGTTTTGTGTTTCCACTTTTACCAGTTACTTTAACACCTTTTTGACCCCAATGTATTCTTTTATATTTATCTCCATCTTTAACACATTTCATCCATTTTTTACCTTTTCTGTCTGAAGATGTTTTACCTGTTACTTTAGTGCAACGAGCTGCTTCTTGTAAAAGTTTCTTATCTTCTAAAATAATTTCTTTTATTAATTGTTTAAGTTCTGACTTTTTCATCGTAAAAATTCTTCTATGTTTGGTTTTTCTGTTCTTGTCATGTGTGCTTGTACTATAATTGAGAAATTTTCTCCAAAACTCTCATTATATGTAGATAAATTATTATCATCATTTTTTCCTGCTATAAATTGGTTGTCTATTACATTATATACTTCCCAATATCTGTTATCATAATATAATATGTCACCTACATCCAATAAAATGTCCTTTTCTTTTAAATAATCTCTTAAAAATCTAAAAGTTTTATTTTGATTAAAATCAGGTCCTGCTTCATTGTAATCATAGGTTGGATTATCTCTTTCAATTAAACAAAATAGTTTGATTGGTTGAAAATAATACTTTTCAGATGATTCACCATAAATATTAGCAACTGTTGAATCCAAATTGATTTTGTACAGTCCAATTTCTTGTTGAATAATTTTATCAGTCAATTCTCTACTTATTTTTCTAAATAAGCTAATGTCGCGAGAAGATCCAAATAAACTCATTATCCTACGTATATTTTAAGTGGAATTTGCATCATTATAGCATTCAAAGCTGTATTTTCTTCAACTTTTTTATTCAATTGATTTGTTCTAGATGTTTGATCTAAAGTTAATCTTAACTGTTCTAATAAATCAGCTTTTTCTTTTTCTGAACTTGTTCTTAAATCAGATGAGTTTAAAGTAATTTCTCCTCCTGGAATTGGAACTGTTGAATATTTTCCCCTTACATTTGCTAGTGTTTCTTTTGCTAATGCTAAAGCATATGACCATATCCATTGTTTGCCTAATGGATTTATTGTATTATAATCAATAGTTGTAAATGGCACATTACTGTAATTGCTTACTAAACCGTTTGAACCTGACACATATGCTGCGTTTCTATCTGACTTTAATAGATATTGAAACCATATTGTAGTTGCTGATGATGGAATTGGGAAGATTCTTAATTCATTGTTTAATAATTCAAATGAATATTGAGATCTTCTTATCATATCATTAAACTCAATTGCTTGCAGTTTTTGAACGTCATAACTCATTGGCATCATCATAAAATTGATGCTTGGTGAGTATCCTGAAAATCCAAATCCTTCTAACAATGATTGAATAGTACCTCCTGTGCCTGCTAATGGATCTAGATATCTAGTCATTGCTGGTGGTGTTTGATGATATACTCTTCTTATTTCAATTGCTGCTCCACTTTCAGAAACATCAGCCCAAAGTGTATTTAAATTATATGTTTGTTGGTCAGCATTGATATTAATGCTGCCTGATTTAATTCTTACATTACCTCCAGAACCTGCTTCAGTACCATAATTTTCAGCTAATTCAATTAACTTTCCAAAATTAGGTCTCATTACAACATTATTTAAGTTACTTCCAGTTGTTGAACCTTCTATGCTTAAATAATTTTCTCTTACTTTATATTGATATATTTCTGTTGAATAAACAGTAGTTGCTTCTTCTAAAGCTGCGTAAAAATTTATGTCTTGTAATTCTACTTCTACAATAGGATATCCTAATCTATTAGCTGCCCATTTTGCAAATTTAGGACCTTCTGATTGAAATTCAGAATTTCCGTCATAAAATCCAAATGGAGTTCTTCCAATAACTGATGCTGGTTGATTGTCCCAAATATTAATGTTTAAAGAAGACATATAGGTTATTTATAATAAATATGAAAACAATAAGGAAAACCGCCTAAAAGGTAAAATAAATATGCAATTATGGTTTTATAAAACAAAGGTAAATGCCGTAGTAGTTACATCTACCGGCAGTAATGACCAGTTTAATGTATTAGAAAATACTCCTTTGTAACTGTATATTGGTCTACCAAGTGATGAGTTAATATCTGTTGCATTAACAAATCCCACATCAATAGTAGAACCATTGTCAAGTGTGAATATTGCTTGTGAACCTCCAATAGTAGACCTTAATAAAACTCGAACAGCATCAGTAGTTTGTGTAGAAGTAAACGATTGTCTAACTCTATATGTTCTTGTAGATACTAAAATTGTTGTATTTAATAAAGATGTATCAGTGCCTAATATTAAATTATATGTATCAAAAGTACCATTTGTACCTGAAAAAGTTGTATCAGACCTTTGCAATGTTAGTGTGCCAATGCAAATTAATTGAGTGTTAAGTATTGCAGTTGTAATACTACCAATACCTGAAGGTAAACCAAAGACAACATTATACCAAGTTATTCCCGCTCCGTTAAATGTAGTTCCTGCTGAAGCATTATATAAAGTAGAAGCTACTTGTACATTAACTGTTCCAGCTGTGTAAGTAAATATTCCACCTCCAATAATTCCTCCAGTAAAATTAATTGTTCCAGCACTATTAATAGTTAGATTATTTTGTAATCTACCTGCACCAGTCCTTGACCAAGTTCCAGTTGACAATGCAGGGACAGAATAAGTAAATGTTGTTGTTCCTGAATAAAAACCTGCACCCGATTGAGTGAGATTTCCTGTTATAGTAATTGAATTTGCATTTATTATTGTGGAAGATGTAGCAACTAATTCTATATTTTGACATACCCAAGCAGTAGGTAATGTTGTAGTTCCAGTATTACCCAATTCTAAATGAGTAAAATTAAGAGAGAAAGCACCAAGTGTAAATGTTATTGCATTAGCATTCCAAGTGCCAAAAGTAGTTGCGTTAAGATTACTTGTTAAAGTTATAGTGTTATTTACTAAAAATTTTCTAAATGTAAATCCTGATAAATTCAAGGTTAATGCACTCACAGCAACAGTTCCAGTTGTGTCATCTATTGTACCAGCGGTATAAGTAAAAAGTCCTGTTTGTTTATAAACTGTTCCTGAAATAGTAAGTGTACCAGCGGTGTTTATTGTTAGAATATTACTTATTAAAGAACCTGCAGTATTCGCAGTCCAAGTGCCTGTACCTGCATATACTATTGTAGTTGTTCCTGAAAGAGCATTATTTATTGTAAGATTCTCAGTTATTGTTAATGTGTTTGAATTGATAGTTGCATTTGTACCTGTTATAGTTAATGTTTTAAATGTTTGGTTTGATGGCATTGTAAAAGTAGCATTTGCGCCTAACATAGTCAAATTAGCATTTGTACTAATTAAGCTAAAGCCTCCTAAAGTAAAACTTGTTGTACCATTTCCAATACTTAAAGTTCCTGTTAAAGTAAGATTACTTCCTAATGTTATAACTACTGCTGTGGTTGTAGTAATATTATTCCAAGTAATACCATTGGTGTTAAGAGTTGTTGCAACTCCAATATTTAAAGTAGAGCCAGTAGTTGTAACTCCTGCTGCAGTAGTATAGGTAAAAGTACCTGTATTATAATAAACATTTCCAGATATTGTGAGAGTTCCAGCAGTATTAACAGTTAAGTTATTTCTAATTATACCACCCCCTGAACTTGACCAAGTTCCAGTACCATTTAATACTAAAGCAGTAGTTCCTGTAAGTACAGAATTACCTGTAATAGTGAGGTTACCTCCTATATTCATAGTATTTCCATTCATTGTAACAGCAGAAGTACCAGTAGTAGAAAAAAGAAAATTACCTCCTATTGTTAAATTATTGGATAGTGTAATTGCGTAGTTTGTACTTCCTCCAAGTGTAACATTATTCCATGATATTCCATTTGTTGCTAATGTAGTAGATGCAAATATATTTAAAGTAGAACCAGTAGTTGTTACTGTACCCGCAGTATAAGTTAAAGTTCCTGTGTCATAGTAAACATTTCCTGAAATAGTAATCGTACCCGCAGTGTTAATAGTCAAGTTATTTCTAAGCACACCAGTAGAAGCATGTGACCAAGTTCCTGTACCATTTAATACTATATTAGTTGTACCTGATGCTATTGATGTTCCAGTGCGGGTTAAATTTCCACTAACTGTTACTGTAAATCCATTAAAAGTAATGTTTCCTGTTGTAGCAGATAATGATAAATCCCCAGCAACTGTTAAATTACTACTTAGTGTAATTGTAGTTATTGCAGTGGTAGTTTGAGTATTAAAATTATTCCAAGTTATTCCACTAGTATTTAAGGTTGTAGTTGTGGAATTTGCACCACTTCCAATATTTAATGTTGAACCAGTTGTTGTTACTGTCCCTGCAGTATAAGTTAATGTATTGTCATAATAATATACATTACTAGAAATAGTAATTGTTCCAGCAGTATTTATAGTTAAATTATTAGTAATTCCGCCTAAGAAAGTAGAAGACCAAGTACCTGTTCCTGTTAATATTAAGTTAGTTGTTCCTTTTAATCCTACGTTTATATTATTAAGACCATTAATTGTAAGATTTCCTGTTATTGAAAGTTGTGAACCATTAAGAGTTGAGTTACCTCCTCCACCACTCGTAGTAGTTAAATTTATACAAGTTAAATTTGATGGAAGCGTTAATGTACTACTTCCTGCAACTGATATGCTAGCATTTGTAGTAACTAAATTATTACCTCCTAATGTAAAACTTAAAGTTCCTGTACTTACAGTTAAAGTTCCTGTTAAAGTTAAATTACTTGAAAGAGTAATTGTAGTAGTTCCAGTTGTATTAATATTATTCCAAGTGATTCCATTAGTATTTAAAGTTGTGTTTGCTCCAATATTTAAAGTAGACCCTGTAACTGTTACTGTACCCGCAGTATAAGTTAAAGTTCCTGTGTCATAATAAACATTTCCACTTATTGTAATTGTACCATTAATAGTAGTATTATTCCTTATTGCTCCAGTAGATGAATTACTCCAAGTTCCTGTGCCACCAAAAACAATTGCTGTTGTTCCTGCATATATACCAGCAGTTGTTTGTGTTAATCCACCATTTATATTAAATGTATTATTGGTAAAAGTAGTAGTTCCACTTCCTTGAAATGTTATTAAACCAGTTACAGTCCAATTACCAACTAATGTATATGTTACAGATGTTCCTCCAAATGTTAATGGTCTTGACCAAGTAACCCCTCCCGATGTTAGGGTTGCAGTACCATTTAAAGTAATACCATTTGCTCCTGCTTGTGTATATCCACCCGTTCCAAGATTAAGAACACCACTTGTGTTTATTGTATTATTGAAAGTAATTGTGCCAAGATAATTAGTAAAATTTACTCCTACTAAAACTGCTGATGCAACATTTACAGTAAGATTTCCTGATGTAGCAGTAAAGTCAATGCTATCTCCAGCAATAGGTACAACTGCACCTACCCAAGTAGCCGTAGCATTCCAGTTACCACCCGCATTAGATACTGTTCTTATTGGCATAATTATTGATTTTCAAGTTTTCTTTCTTCTGTAATTCCCATATTATTTATTCCTAATTCAACATCTGCCTCAGTTTGTGGATTAAAGTGAGTAACCTCAATAGTTACTTTTTCATCATAAACAGGATAATAATATTCTATTAAAGTATATACCATAACGTAGTCAAATACTTCATCAGTATTAGGAATAGGATTACCTTCCTCATCATATTGCCAAATAATCTGTTGTTCAGGAATTGTTCTTCTTTCTAATTCTATCCAAGTAAAAGCCATAATTTATGTTTTTAAAATTGTTATTGTTTTGTTATATAAATGCTTACATTTACTCTAGTTACAGTAGTAGTTGAATCTACATTAAAAGCAAATATGTCACCTGGAGAAACTGAACTGGTCCATGTAGTTAATGCTGTGTCTGTATTTAATTGTTGTGAAGAAAGTGTTGGTTTTTCAGTTCCTGTAATAGTATTAGATGATGTTGGAATAGCATTTGCTGTTTTCCAAACATCAACTACACAACTTCCTGATTGGTCAGAAATTATTCTCCATCCAGTTATTGTTCCTCCATATGGTGTGGTTAAGTATCCTTTATTTCCTGTTGTAATAGCTGAACCTCCACCATCTATTGTTATTCCAAAAGATCCTGATAATGCTCCACCAGTTATACTTCCCCCTCCACCATTTAAAGCATAAGAAGCTGTTCCAAATAAACTTCCAGTAAAATCAGTTGCAGTAACTGAGCCTGATATTAGTACTGAGCCAGATATTATAGGTTCAAATATTATCATTTTTTATTTTTATATTATTTGGGTAGTGAATTTTATATATTATCATAACTCAATTAAGATAATTTAGTTAATATTAAACAAGTTCCTGCTTTTAAAGTTACTATTGATGTTGCTATTTCTGATTTAAATTCTAATTGTAAATCTCCACTAGTTGATACTTCCATAATACCTTCCATTACTGCTAACATATCAGCATTTAGTGTATCAACACCAGCTGTTGCTGAAGTAGATGTACCTTTTACTCTTTCTGATTTACCTTCAACCATCTGACCAGTGTTTGTTGCTGCTATTTGATCGGCTACACCCGTTGATGCAGTACCACCAGTTGATACAAACCAAAATGAAGAAACCCAATAAGTAGCTGTTCCTGTATGATCTGCTGCTAAACCAATACCTGTAGTAGTTGCTGCTGATTGATATCTTACAACATATTTAAATTGATAAGTTCCTGCTACTACATTTGTAGTTGTCATCCCCGCTGCTAAGTTTACTGTACTATTAGTAACATCTCCAGTTAAATATTGAGTTGTGATATAATTTCCAGCTGCTGCACTTGAACCTGATGTTTTTGTTGTATTGGAAAATTCAGTAGCCTGAATAGAGCCAGTTACTGAAACTTTATTTGTTGTTTTATCAAATGTAAAATTTGCTGAACCGGAGGTTGAACCTGCATCATTAAATTGTACTGATTTATCCTGTCCTCCTGGGGCTGTAGAGGCAACTATTCCAGTTAATGCTGAGCCATTTCCTGTAAATGAACCTGTAAAAGATCCGGTTGCTCTTAAGGTAGTACCATTATATTTTAAAGTTGATACTCCCCCAAATGTACCTGCATTGTTATATTGAATTTCAGTATCAGATCCTCCTGGAGTACCTCCACCACCTGATCCAGTATTAACTGTTATTGGGAAAGTTGATCCATCTCCTTTTGTGAATGTTATAGTATTAAGAGATACTGATGCTGTTACTAAAGCATTTGGTGTAAATGATGCTGTAGTTGCAAATGATGAAGAAACTGCATTTGAAACATAACTAGCAGTTTGTGCATATGATGCTGAGACAGCACTTCCAAGCAATGTTTGAGCTGTTAATGCATATGAAGAAGTTGTTGCATATGAAGCACTTACTGCTTGTAAAACATATGAAGCTGAAGTAGAGGTTCCAAATAAACTTGCAGTAATTGAGCTACCTAAGATAGAAGTGAAATTTGTTATATTATATCCCCCCATATTTAAATTACCACCCATATCTCTAGTACCATTTACTAAAAGGTATTGTTGGTGGTCATCAGCTGTTAATCCTAATAAATTACCATGGACTGATGATGCATTTATACCAGCTGCTCTAAAACCAATTATTGGTCGTATATCTTGTATTTCTACAATATTTGCAGATCCGGATTGTACATAAATAGAGGATAATGAAACAACTCCATCTGAAAAATATGTTGGTGGTGATGGTAAATCTGCGTTTTCAGTTTCTATTAGAGTTGCATATTGATCTTGTCCTACAACTAAGAAGTATTCTTCATCTGGTCCTTTACCTACTGTATAAAGAGTGTGTTTAGTAAAGTATGAAGCAGACATTGCAATTAAGGCACTGCCTGAGTTGTATTGATTATTTAGTACTAAAGTTTGTGATGACTTATTCCACCCAAAGGCACCTGATCCAGACTGAAAATATCTTGTAAATGTGATTGCACTTCCACCCGTTGGGTTATATTCATTCTCACCAAAATAATATGCACCAGCAGTAACATCTAATTGTAGAGGAGTTGCGTCTTCGGAAACTATACAACCATCTGCAAATACAGAACCTAGGGCATTTCTATTAAATTTAGATAATGCGTTAGACATATGAGTCGCAAAGTACGGACTATTATCTACTAATTCAACACCCGTAGTATTTGTTACTACTCTACCTAATATGATATTATTAACGCTATCTGGTTGTGTTGCAGCTGCAGACAATGTAGAAGTTTCATTAATGTATATATAATTATCTGTGTTTGGAGATAACGTTAAATTGCTATTAACCCAATCAATTCTCTGATATACATCAGTTCCTACGTTATTTAAATAACCATAACCTGCTGCTGTTGTAATAGTTAAACTTCCGGAAATTGTGATTGTACCTCCAGACATTACACCCATCGGACTTCCTTCAAAGATTAAGGTTGATGCATCTGTATGAGTACCATCTATAAATGTTACTGCTAACTTTCTTGTAATATTTAATTCCCCATTATTTTCATCTAAAAATGACCAGAAGAAATTTGAACTAGCATTATTAATTTTTGACTGATCTGAAGTGCCTTGAAATCTACATGATGCACTTGGATGAAGAATATTAAAATCATAATTCACTGAATTATGGATCATGGTTCCTACAATGTTAAAGCTAGATGAATTTGCGGTGTTTGGAATATATACCGCAGTTCCCCATCCCGTTATATCTATACCCGTTCCTTGCATATCAGCACCATTCTCTAAACGAATTGCTGCCGAATTTGATTCTTGTTCCCCAATTAATCCAGCAGCATATATATCTATTTCAGAGGTACCACCTATTGCATAATTAGCAATTAGGTTTGGTGAACCTACCGGGAATTGGTAGTAGTTTTCTAAACTAGCTAATGCTCTATATCCATTGGATGAACTTATAAAACTACCGGTACTATATACACCATTAAAGTCTATATATTCGCCATAAAATAATGTATCTTGAGTTGATGATATTACTGAGATACACGTATCGCAATCATAAAATGATATCTTATGTGCTTGAGCAAAATCACCTATATCATCTATATAGAGAGCAGAATATCCTGCAGGTGAATTTGTTAGAGATAGGAATGATATTTCATTATTAACTCCCATCCTAACAAGATGTTGATTTGACGAACTAGGAAATATTTGAGTAGTTTGAATACTACTACCAATTATACTTATATATGGTTTTCCTGTTAAGTTAATTTCTTTCTCAACATATCGACCTGGACCTACTTCAATTATATATCGGTTACTATCTGATGAGTCTGTAATATAAGCAACGGATGCACTAATCGAAGTAAAATCTGCTCCTTTAGATCCTACTGTTATTCTTCTAGGATCTTGTCCAACTTCATATAAAGAGGAACTTAATGAAATTTGAGTTTTTAAAAAATTATCAGTACCTTGCACTTTTCCTATTGATCCCGTATGTTCAATTAAAAGATCGGTTGTACAGTTTTCAAAGTTAAGAGCGATTGCATCAATAGATGGAGCGGATCCCGTTTGTGGAGCCCAAATACCATTTATCCATCTTTGGAAGTTAACACCTGTTAAACGGAGTTGACCTCCATTATATATTTTAAATCCAGTACCTCTAGCAGTACCAGTTGCTCTTGTTAACAAACATCCATTAACAATGAATGTACAACCTGGAGCATCTGCTAGGGCAAATATTTGATTATTATCTGTTCCTGCTACACCACCATTAGTAGAGGTTACGTTACGCAACTGCATTCTACCAATGCTACCTCCACTACCTGTTACACGGAAGCCAATGTCAAATGATTTTAAACTAGCGTCTGTAAAACCACCGTATTTAACATTAGAGCATTGTAAAATACAGTTTCCACTTCCTGAGCCTTCACAAGTTGCATTTGTATAATTAGTACCAAAACGCACATTTTCAACATATGCAATCGCATTTGTTTGTGGAGTAGTCGGAGAAGAGTAGTAGATAGCAGAAGCACTAGGAGCTGTTGAACCTTGTATATGCATATCAATTATCATGGATTGATCGGCCATTACAAATATACTCGCGCTAGGGTTACTTGCAGATACAACTGTTGAAATTGAACTATCACCTTTTACGGTTATCCAAGATTTCATGTTGATGGTATCTTCAATGTAAATACCAGGCGATACTTTTACAAGATATGTATTGTTTTGTGATGCATCTGTAATACTATCAACGGCAGATTTAATAGAGTTGTATGTAACACTGCTACCTGTTAATCCTACTGTAATAAGATTATCTATAAAAGCTGGTGTTGTAACATATGATGCAGTTGTAGCATATGAAGATGAAATTACATTATTAGCCCAACTAGCAGTTCCTATTAAAGAACCAGAAAACCAAGCACCCTCAGCAGTAGATGTATCCCAATTTAATATTGTACTAACACCATCCGAGTCTTTTAAATTTCTAGGAGTTCCATCCCCTACATTACCCCAATCAATTGATACGTTGCCACTTTCATCAAAAAGTTTACGCATATTCCATTTTACTGAGTCAAGGCCATTATCATCAAATAATGTTCTCTCAACTCCGGCGTTACTAGTTTGCCAATTAATAGCAATAATACCAACATCATCTACTAATGCTCTTGTTGAAGTATTAATTGATTCATATGTTCCGTCATTTATAATTAATGAACCAGTTATTTTTACGTCTTGTATTAAAGGATTTATAAATGAAGAGGTTTTTGAATTATTTGCCCAACTAGCAGTTCCTAGTAAAGAACCTGTTAATCCAGCTGTTGAATTAATATTTCCCTTAATATCTAAACTTCCAGAAAGTGTAAAAGATCCTGAAATAATTACTGAACTAGATACTTCTAGATTGTTGAAACTTGCGCTATCTGTATAAAATATTGACATATTATGATTATAAATATAATTTATCCTAAAAATTCTCCATGTTTAGTTGCAACCCAAAATACATTACCTGATATCGCTGTATTACTATTTGAGTTTATTATAAAACTCCCAGATACTTTACTTTCTATAGTCCATGATCTTAAATTTTCACCTGTTATATTAATAGAATAATTATTATCTTCAAATGGTAATGAAAAAGTAACTGTGGTTTTTAATGGAATCCCAGCAAATGAACCTCCAGCAACTTGATTACTTTTAATTTTTATTCCACTTACATATGAAGCAGTAGAAGCAAATGATGAACTTACTGCTTGTAAAACATAAGATGCACTTTGTGCTAGTTGAACAAATGAAGAAGTTAAAGCTTGATCAGCATATGATGCAGTTTGAGCATATGAAGACGAAACAACATATGAAGCCGTTTGAGCTGTTATTACATATGAAGCTGTTTGAGCATTTTGAACATAACTAGCACTTTGTGCTGTTAATACATAACTAGCTGTTTGAGCTAGATTTACATATGATGCAGTTTGTGCCAAGTCTACATATGAAGCTGTACTAGCAAATGAACTTGAAATAGAATTTAAAACATAAGATGCTGTTTGAGCTAATACTACAAAAGATGCAGTTGAAGCATATGATGCACTTTCTACACTTCCTAATAAAGTTTGAGCAGTTAAAGCATAAGACGATGTAGTAGCATAAGACGATGTAGTAGCATAGGATGATGAAAATGCATTAGCACCTCCTAAAGACGCAATTGCATATCCACTTACATTAGAAGGAAACGTTATAGTTGTAGTATTATCTGATGTAAGAGTAATACTAGAAGGAATTAATTGGCTAAAATTAGTATCTAATGCTTGAACAATTACTGTTTTAGTACCTAAATTATGGTTAAAGGTCCATGTTGATTGACTAATAAAAGAAGCTGTTGCATTATATCCATATATTATTCCTCCTCCATTTATAGTAATAGAAGCTGTATTAGATAAAACTGTTGCTGCTACTCCTGTACCTGTCAAATTTAAAAAAGTTGCAGTACCTTGAGCTATACCTTCATCTGCTATTGTTATAGCACCTCCTCCACCATTTAAAGCATAAGAAGCAGTTAATGCATATGAAGAAGTAGTTGAAAAACTTGAACTTATAGCATTTAAAACATATGAAGCTGTTTGAGCTGTTTGTATAAATGAAGCTGTAGAAGCAAATGATGAACTTATTGATTGTAATACATAACTTGATGTCTGAGCATTTTGTACATAACTTGCTGTTTGGGCTAATGTTATATAAGATGCTGTTGAGGCAAAGCTACTGCTTAATGCATTTTGTACATAAGAAGCTGTTAGAGCATAAGATGCAGTTCCCTCTAATGAACCTGTAAATGCTCCTGTTTCCCAATCAACTGATACTGTTGTTCCATCTGATTTGAGCAATTGGCGTTGTTCCCAATTTATTGAAGCTGCTCCAGTAGAATTATCAGATAAAAGATTCGCATTCCAATCTACCACAGCTGTCGCTCCAGAAGAATCATACAGTTGACGATTTTCCCAATCTATTGATATTACACTGCTAGCATTATATAAAGCTTTATTTTCAGAATCAAAAACAGTGTTTCCTGATGAATCCTGTATTTCAACTCCGGATCCTACACCTGACTGAATTATGCTAACCCCAGCAATTTTTAAAATTAGGTTATCAGAGTCTGTAGTGATATTTGACCCACTTACATTCAATGAACCTGTTATCTCTACATCTTGATTAAGAGGTAGTATATATGAAGCAGTTGATGCAAAAGATGCACTTATTGCTTGTGATGAATAAGAAGATGTTCCTAATAAAGAACCTGTTATACTAGGAATATTTGCACTTCCTGTTACTTGTAAACTCCCACTTATTTTTACAGTACCTATTAATGTTTGGATATCATTAGTAGCATCACCAAATTGATTTGAACCTGATGAGTATATTATAGAAGCAGTTTCATAAACAACATTTAGATATTCTATTGAAGCTGTACCGTTTATTGTTAAATTCCCATTAAATATTAAATTTTGGTTTAATGTGTTTAAGTAAGATGCAGTTTGAGCATTTTGTACATAACTTGCTGTTATTGCAAATGAGCTGCTTATTGCATTTAGTATATATGATGCAGTTTGAGCTAGTTGTACATATGAAGCTGTTTGAGCATTTTCAACATAACTAGCTGTTACTGAATTATCAGACCAACTTGCAGTACCATATAATAGGCCAGTAAATGAACCTGTAAATGAAGCTGTATTGTAAGAGGAACTAAATGTTAAAAAACTGCTGCTTAAATATGCAATACTTGAACTGTTGTTTAAAATTCTTACATTAAATGAAGCACTACTGTTTAAATAACTGCTGCTTAGATAGGCAATAGAACTGCTTAATACGGATGATGAATAATTTAGTTCTGCATTCGTAGCAAAAGTATTGTCTAATGATGAACTAAAATATTCTAAATCTGTTAGTCTAGTACTAACTGAACTACTAGCGACTTGGTAACTGGCTGTAAAAGGTCTAAACTCAGATAATAAAGTATAATCACCTGCATATGAAGCAGTAGTAGCATAACTGCTGCTCAATACAGTCATTGAGGAAGTTTGAGAACTTACAATAACTGAACTGTTGCCTACTTGAAGTGATCCACTTATAAAAACAGAACCAGATATAACTTGATTTCCAACAAATTCATTTCCACCAGATAATTTAGCATAAAAACTTGAAGATAATAATGTATTATAAAAAGCTACAGTTACATTATCTGGACTTGAAGCTTCACTATAATGAACTGTTTGAAAACTTCCACTACCAATATCTACACTTACGCTTATATCACTCATTGTATATTATTAAACACTGCCTGATAAAATCAAGTAAGTAGATGTTAATGATTCTCTTAATTCGAATAAAGCAATTCCACTTGCTATTGTATGGTATGAGTTATTACTCCAAGTTGAAGATGATTGTTGGGTTTTTATTTCAGCAAATATATCTCCTGCAGTCCAAGTTGCTGTATCATCAGCTTGCATCTTAATCTGAAAAACACCGTTTGTCGGGTCAGATGATACAAAATCAACACTGTTGAAATCAGTTAATGGTTGTTTACTGTATTTTTCTTGAACTTCATTTATCTTATTATATATTACTATTATAATTCCTGGATAATTGTTTAAATTAACGGACCCTGAACCATCTGTAAGCGTAAATGTTGTGAGTATATCTTCAGATTTATATCTAACCATAGAGCGTTTTGGTATAAATATTGATTTACTCTACTTCCTTATAAATTTTTAAAATTTCTTCAACTATTGGAGCTCTATGATTTACTTTTAAAGTAACAACTTCAAATCCATTAATATCTTTCATATTTTTACAAATAAAATCAAAGCCAGATAATTTTTTATCTTTTAAATCAATTTGTGAGGAATCACCACATATAACCATTTTACTTCCTTTACACAATCTTCCTAATAGTAACTGCATTTGCTTATCCTGCACATTTTGTCCTTCATCTACTATAACTAAACAATTACTAAAATTTCTTCCTCTCATAAAACCTAAAGGTATAACTTCAATATTACCTTCAGCTAAATGTTTTTCAATTATTTCTTTTTTATAAACTTTATTCATTATATCATAAAGCGGAGCTAAATATGGTTGAAGTTTTTCATCTTTAGAACCAGGAAGATAACCTATATCTTCGAAACTTGCGATTGCAGGTCGAGTTATAATAATTTTCTCAATTTCTTTCTTAAATAAAAGATCCAATGCTGTGGCTACTGCTACTGCTGATTTTCCACTTCCTGCGTTACCTTTAATAACAGTAACTGTATTTTCTAATATTATACGTTTTGCTTCACGCTGTTCATCATTAAGATAAATAGAGAATTTAATATCTCCTTTAATCTTATGTTTGTTTTTAAATATTTCTTGATTATCTTCCATAATATAAATTTAGGATAAATATAACAAAAGAAATATTTTAGTTGAGAGGTGAGGTGGGTGTGAATTCATATTTTATATTACCACAATTCCATACTCTATTATATCCTCTCTCATCCATTATTTGAAATTCTGTTTTGTTTGGGTCAAAGCCTTGTTTAATTAAAATGTCTTTTCTGAAATTAAATCGGTTGTATTTTATTTTACTTTTATAGTAACAATAACCAGGTGATGTAAATTTAATGAATTTGAAACCTAATTGATTATATAAATTACCTATACTCCAATCACGGTTAGCATAACTTATAACATTTTTAGGTAAGTAATTTTTATTAAAATATTTAAATAATTTAGATGCTCCACCTATAACTGTCGTATTTAATTTATTACAAAATCTAAGTAATTCATAATAATCTTCCTGATGTATATTACCTAAATTTTTTCTTAATTTACCAAATGTCATACAGGCCATCATTTCATCACCATAATATCTGTCTCTTATACACATCTCCGAGCCCACGAGAC
>ENA-OSIY01000963-OSIY01000963.1-marine-metagenome-genome-assembly--contig:-NODE-963-length-15722-cov-3.899776_pt1 | contig 15722 bp, 16 predicted proteins | sample MGYA00237884_ERZ534233 | MGnify/ENA primary metagenome ERZ534233 (study PRJEB26412, sample SAMN06343840) | marine metagenome | isolation source: estuarine water | place: USA: Columbia River Estuary... | reverse complement strand
CACTAATAGACCGTAGGTATACCGCTTATTCAAAAATCATTGATTTAATTGAGTTATTTAAGAATCTTTATTAAGAATGTAGGCTTTTCCTTGTCAGAAATACATTTACAGAAAACACTAAATTAAATAGTTTCGCCGCTAATTAACTTAACAATAAGTAAAAACAAATGAAAACTATACTAGCAACAATCGTAAGTATGTTCTTATTCGTATCTTTTGCAAACGCTCAAGCAAAATCTTGTGCTGATTTAGTAAAAGCTTACGATGCTGGAATTAAAACTGCTAAATTAGATGCAACAGCTACTAAAAAAGCTGCTGATCTAAGAAAAATAGCTGGTGATCAACTAGCTGCTAAAAAAGAAGCTGATTGTGTTAAATCAATCAATGAAGCTTCAAAAGTAGCTGGTTTAACTAAACCTGCTGCAGCTGCTCCAGCTAAGAAGTAAGCATTTTTTTTAAAGTGCTAACTTTTAGTTAGCACTTTAAAATTCTCTCCTTAAAAAAAATAAAAAATTAAATAGTTTTAGATTAAAGATTGTAACTTTTTTCTCCGTGACTACCAAGGTCAAGTCCATCAAACTCTTCTTGTTGAGAACTAACTCTCAAGCCTATCGTTGCTTGAATTATTTTTACAATAATTATTGTTACAACTAGAGCAAAAATTGCAACGGATATAACCCCTATAAACTGCACAACTGTTTGATCAAAAGCGGACTTTTCTATTCCTAAGCCACCAAATGTATCAGTTGCTAAAATTCCTGCCAATAAAGTTCCTAAAATTCCACCAACGCCATGGACTGCAAATACATCCAAAGAGTCGTCTATTTTTAATTTAAATTTTATAAATCCTACAAACCAGTAACAAATAAATCCTGATAACAATCCAAGAATAATCCCACCCATTGGTCCTATATATCCAGATGCAGGCGTAACAGTTGCAAGTCCGGCAACCATTCCAGTAATAATACCAATCAATCCTGGTTTTCCATTTTTATACCAGTCAATACACATCCAAGTTAATGTAGCTGTTGCAGCAGAAGAATGAGTTACAAGCATTGCCATTGCAGCATTACCGTTAGCAGCCAAAGCAGAGCCAGCATTAAATCCAAACCAACCAACCCAAAGCATAGAAGCACCAATCATTGCAAGTACAGGACTGTGAGGAGGGTGAGCTATTTTAGGAAAACCTTTTCTTCTACCTAAAAAATAAGCAATAACTAATGAAGAGACTCCAGCTGTAGTATGAACAACAAGTCCCCCTGCAAAATCTAAAACACCTTTTTTAGCAAGCCAACCGTTGCCCCAAACCCAATGAGCTACTGGCGCATAAACGAATATTACCCATAATAAAGTAAATAGAAAAACTGCAGAGAACTTTATTCTCTCAACAAACGCACCAATAATTAATGCTGGTGTAATAATTGCAAAAGTCATTTGGAACATTACGAATAAAAGTTCAGGTATTTCGCCAGTAAGACTAGTTATATTAATATTTTTTAATAAAAATTTATCGAAATTACCAATGTAAAGTCCCTCACCAGAAAAAGATAAGCTGTAACCAACAACAACCCAAATAATAGAGGTTAGGGTAGCAATTAAAAAACATTGAGCTAGAACAGAAATTGTGTTTTTAGATCTAACCAAACCACCATAAAATAATGCAAGACCAGGAAGAGTCATAAGCAAGACTAAAGCAGTAGATGTTAATATCCAAGCAGTGTGGCCAAAATTTATAGTCATCTAGATTGCTTTTGGTCCTTTTTCACCAGTACGAATTCTTATGACCTGTTGAAGAGTTGTTACAAATATTTTTCCATCTCCGATTTTTCCAGTTCGCGCTGTATTAACGATAGTATCAATAACTTTCTTTAGCTTGGAAGTTGGGACTGCGATTTCAAGCTTAGTTTTTGGTAAAAATGTAACTTCATATTTTGAACCTCTATAAAATTCTGTGTGGCCTTTTTGTCTTCCATATCCTTTTACTTCAGACATTGTTAAACCATGTATTCCAATTTCATTTAACTTTCTTTTTATATTATCTGCCTGCTCAGGCTTAACTATTGCTGTTATTAATTTCATAATTTTTAAATATAATTTACATAACTATTTTTTAGTAAACAAATGAATTATGAGTACCGAGTATAATTAATTTAAATCTATGCGTGTATTTTTTTTTAATATTAACTCTTATTCTTTAAACGATAGAATTTATAAGTTAAGAAATACTGTTTTACTAAAAATTTTTAATGATAATGTAATCTGATATGTTCTTAGGAATTCCTATAGAGTTTTATTTTTTCGCTCTAATCTTATTGTTTGTAGCGTTATTTCATAATCATGTTTTAAAGACTGCCCTTATTGGCCTTGCTATTGTGAGCTTATATAAAATTGGGTTCGCAGGATTTAAAACAGGACCAGGTGTTAATGGTTTTGCAGGTCATCTAATTCATGAATGGGTTATTATAACTAATCTTTTACTTTTGCTTGTTGGCTTTGCATTACTTTCTAATCATTTTGAAAAAAGCAATGTGACAGAAGCTGTTTCAACAATATTGCCAAAAGGATGGCAAGGAGCATTCGCGCTACTAGCAATTATTTTTGTTCTATCTTCATTTTTAGATAACATCGCAGCAGCCATTATTGGCGCAACTATTGCATCAAAACTTTTTCAAAAAAAAGTGCACATAGGTTATCTCGCAGCAATTGTTGCGGCGTCTAATGCTGGAGGATCAGGAAGTGTTGTTGGCGATACCACGACTACTATGATGTGGTTAGCTGGCGTTCCTCCAATTGAAGTATTTCATGCATATATTGCAGCAATAGTTGCTTTATTTGTTTCTGGTTATTTTGCAGCAAAACAACAGCATGCATACCAACCATTAATTGTTAGTTCTAAATCAGAACATAATCTTGATTGGTCGAGAATTATTATTGTGTTTGTAATTTTAGCAACAGCAATTGTAACCAATGTAGTTGTTAACATAAAATTTAATCATTTAGCAGATTATTTTCCGTTTATCGGAGCATCTGTTTGGGTTGCGTTATTTGTTATGGTTCCGCTTCGAGCTCCTGATTGGTCAGTAATTCCTGGGGCGTTTAAAGGAAGTATATTTTTGCTTTCTTTAGTTTTAACAGCTTCAATGATGCCAGTTGAAAAACTTCCACTTGCTTCATGGATTTCAACATTTGGACTTGGATTTTTATCATCCGTTTTTGACAATATTCCATTAACTGCACTTGCAATTAAACAAGACAATTATGACTGGGGTGTGCTTGCTTACGCAGTTGGATACGGCGGATCTATGATTTGGTTTGGATCATCAGCAGGAGTTGCGGTTTCAAATTTATTTCCTGAAGCAAAATCTGTAGGTCGTTGGGTAAAAGAAGGATGGCACGTAACAGTTGCTTATATTCTTGGTTTTATTGCAATTATGCTAATTTGGGGATGGCATCCGACTTCAATTCCTAATTAAATTAAAGAAATAAAGTAATAATTTTTCGTAAACTTATTATTATAATAAGACATCCAACAACTGTTAAAATCATTTTAACGCTCATTCTTGAAGTTGCTTTTGCAGCATAAGGAGCTATTAAAAAGCCACCAATTATAAGCCCAGCTAATGCTTCCCAATCTGTAATTTTAACTAAAAATACAAAAGTAGTTGCTGATGCTAAATTAATAAAAAACTCAGAAGCATTAACAGTTCCAATAACTTTTTTTGGCAACATTCTTCCACCTAATAAACTTGTTGTAACAACAGGACCCCAGCCACCTCCACCAGCGCCATCCACAAATCCACCGGTTACCGCAAGAGGAATAACAACTGAATTTTTTTGTTTAAATTGTAATTTTATTTTTGAATAGGCTTTTGCAATTAGAAATATTCCCATAAATAATAAATAAATAGAAATTACGATTGATAAATAAGGAATTTTAACTTTAGTTATTACTAAAGCTCCAAGAATAGCACCGATGATTCCAGGTATCAGAAGTTTTTTAAATAATTTTGTATCAACATTTCCAATTTTCCAGTGATTTAATCCTGACGATCCTGAGACAAAAATTTCAGCTATATGAATATAAGCGACCGCTTTAACAGGAGAGATTCCATAGCCTAATAAAAAAGCTGTACCTGTCACACCATAAGCCATTCCTAAGCTACCATCGATTAATGCAGCGATCGATCCAAATAATAAAGCCCAGAAAAATAAATCACTATTAAAAGGTGTTGTGTCTATTCCTCGATAATAGGTTAGCATCGCTATCGCTGAGATAACTAATAAACCAAATAAAATTTTAAATACTTTATTACTCATTATATAAATTTATTATTTTTCAAATAATGTTATTAGTTAATAACAATGTTTCAAGTGTTAGATAAATTTAAACAACCAATATTTGTGCTTATTGCAGGTTCAATTCTACTTGCCCTTGCATTTGGGATTAGACACTCTTTTGGAATATTTTTAATTCCTATTAGTGAAAAGAATGAGTGGGGCAGAGAAGTGTTTGCAATGGGTCTTGCTTTTCAAAATTTAATGTGGGGAATTTGGCAACCTTTTACCGGTAGAATTTCTGACAAGATAGGCTCTGGTGTTGTCGTATTTGTCGGCAGCATTCTTTATTCATTAGGCTTATTTTTAATGGGATCTCTTTCAACCAAAACAGGATTTATTATTGCATCAGGAATTTTAGGAATTGGAATATCAGGAGTTACATTTCCAATTTTTGGAGCAATTAGCAGGTCTGTAACGCCAGAGAAAAGAAGTATTTCAATTGGAATTGCAATGTCGAGCGCATCCCTTGGACAATTTATAATGTTGCCTGCATCTTTAGTGTTATTGCAAAACTTTGGTCCAACTTTAGCCTTTGGTATTTTATCTGTTTTCACACTTGTAATGTTAGTCCTCGCCGTTCCTATGTTTGAAAAGCCAATTCAACAAACAGTTACTCAAGATTTGTCATTAAGAGAAATATTAACAGAAGCTTTTAACCATAAAGGATTTTGGCTGTTATGCATTGGATTCTTTGTATGTGGCTTTCATATTCTTTTTATTATGACTCATGCGCCGGCATTCTTAATTGATAGAGGTCTATCACCGCAAATAGGGACTATTGTATTAGCTTTAATAGGACTATTTAATATTTTTGGAACTTATTACGCAGGATTTTTAGGAGGTAAGATTAGAAAACCTTTACTCTTAAGTTCTATTTATGCATCACGTGCAGTGATTATTTTAATTTTTATTTTATTTCCTGTTTCAAATTTAACAGCCTATGTATTTGCTGCTTTAATGGGAGTGCTTTGGCTTTCAACAGTTCCGTTAACTCAAGGAACAATCACAACAGTTTTTGGTGTTAAAAATATGAGCATGCTCTATGGAATTGCTTTTTTATTTCATCAAGTGGGAGCTTTTTTAGGCGGCTGGTTAGGAGGTAAGGTTTATGATGTGACAGGCTCTTATGATATTGTTTGGTATATTTCAATTGCACTTGGAGTATTTGGGGCAATTATTAATTATCCAATTGAAGAAAAAACGATCTCAAGATTAGAAATAAAAGCAGTATGAAAAAATCAATAATTTTTTTATGGGTAGGTTTTGCCTCATTTCTTTTGGCAGTTGCTTATTCTTATCAAACTAAAGGTATGGAGCTTTATTTTTTAATTTCTAAACTTTGTTCTTAATTATTTTTTATTATTTTCTACCCAAGTTAAAAATATAAAGAATAAAATAGTTCCAATCATACCAACGACGAAAAGTATAAGACCTGTAATTAAACTCATAAATTGTTTATTTTGGTTTTGGGTTAAACACTTCTATAATGTCCGAATAATATATTTTTAAATATTCAACAAACTCCTCTAAAAGACTAAAGAAATCAGCAAACTCAGGATTTTTATTAAGTATATATTCTCTGTTTCCAAAGCTGACAGCTATACCGATTATGGAAATAATCAGAATAGTTAAAAAGATTTTGCTATAATTTATCTTACTTTTATTTTCATATTTAATTGGAATATAGTTTTTTCCAGGCTTTTCTTTTTTTGGTTTTTGATTTTTAGCTTCTTCTTTTTTTTTCTCTTCCTCTTTAATATGATTGTCTTTTAAAACTTTAAATTCTTCAGAACTCGCTGGTTCTTGAAACCATTTTTGATCACAAACTCCACACTGAACTACTCGACCATTAATACCAATTTCTTCAGCTTTGACTGCAAACTTATATTTTTTACAAGCGCACTCAATAATCATTTAAAAATAATACGGTTTAATATTAGAATATCTTTAGCATTATTTACTACTAATAAATCATATTTTTTTTTCATTTTATTTTCTTTTTTAGATTCTGGTTCACTTATTAATTTTTTTGAACTATCATTTTTCACATAAATTTCATTTATAATTTTTTTTACAGGATCCTGAATAGATTTAACTTTTAAAATATTATCCATAGCGCTCAGAATATCTTTTACGGGAATTTCGTTTGCGATTTTTTTCGTTGATTCTTGCGCCGATTTAACTTTTAAAATATCATCTACTGCACTTAAGATGTCTTTTACTGAGTAATCTTGCTTCATAAATATAATGTAATTAAATCTTAATAACCTTTAAATTTCTATTGTTTTATTTTTGTAATTTTAAAATAATACTTTTTAACACGAGTGTTTATGAACTATTTTTTAGATTTTGGATATTTGCTAATGCTTCTGTTCATGATGAAGTCCATTAGCGCTAAAAACACTCCGCTAACAACGAACGTCAGGTGCACGATAACATATAAAATAATAGTATCTTTTGAATATTTATCTAAATTCAAAAATATTTTTAGTAAATGAATTCCTGAAATAGCAACGATTGAAGAAATTAGTTTAATTTTTAGATCTGTAAAATCTACATGACCCATCCACTCAGGCTTATCTTCATGATTATCTATATGAATTTTAGATACAAAGTTTTCGTAGCCAGAAAAAATAACGATAATTAATAAATTCGCAGCAAGAGAAATGTCAACAAGACTTAGTATAAAAAGTAAAACGCCCGCAATATCTGTTTCATGAATAATTGTGAAGAAGTGAATTATTTCTCTACCAAATTCATAAAGCAAAACTAGTAAACTTAAAGACAAACCCAAGTAAAAAGGAGCAAGTATCCAACGAGACGCAAATATTACTTTTTCTAATAGAACTTCAACTCTTTTCATATAATTTTTATTATCATATTTTTTAGATATTTTTTTTTAATATCTATATAAATCTTATATATAAAACTTGTTATATTTTAATTCTTTTATTCTCTATTTAATAAGCATTTTAAATTTATATGCCATCAGTTATTTTAAGAGATACAAATTTACAAGGTAATATTACCGAAAAAGATAGCATTACAATTGACGGGATAGTTGTAGGCGAGATTAAAGCTGAAGAGGTTATTATTCTTGAGAATGGAAATATTACAGGCGATATAACAGCAGATAATAATATTGAAGCAGGAGGTCAAATAACAGGCGACCTTTATTCAGAGCGAATTCATTTAAATAATTCGGCCAAAATTAGAGGTAAATTATCACATAAAAATCTAATTGTTGATGAGGGCGCACAATTAGAAATTGTATCTTCTACAAGAAAAAAATAACAAATAATAACAAAGAATAATAATGTTTTTTAAATCAGATAAAAAATCTCAAGACCAAGTTCGTGGTTTTTCGCATTTAGGTGAAAGTTTTCGTTTTGAAGGAGAAATAGACTGTAAAGGAGAAATTGAGATTGCTGGAAAAATTAAAGGAAATGTTAAAGCAAAAAAATTGAGAATATTAGAAACCGGAATCGTCAAAGGCATAGTCCAAGCAGAGGATGTCGAGGTTTTGGGTCACATGGTGGGTAATATTGATTCTAAAAATATTTATATTGGAGATAAAGGAGTTGTTAGGGGGAACCTTCATTTTGAAAATAACTTACTTGTAATCTTTTAAATCTTGTGCCGTCATAAACTTTTATGATGTTGGCCGATTTGTCGTACCATACCTGTCCAATTAATGGGTTCGTAGGTGCAGTAACACTGGCAAAGTTTTCTGCCAGAGCTACTAAGTTTTCGTTTAGGGTTTCGCCGAACGCAACATAATTTTTGCCAATTAGGTTTAGTCCCGCCTTGGCTACAACTGTAGACTGCGGTACTAATGTTAGCGTCGATCCATCAGTTTTATTGATGGTATAATTAATGGCCATTTAGCACCCCTTACAATATTACTGCTTCAACTAGCTTGATACCCATGTCGTCGTTTGATTCGAGTGCAATACCGAATATATCTGTGCCGTGGCCCGTCATAGCCCACCCGTCATTGCCAGCAACAAGTCTGTCGCCCTTCTTAACAGGTCCTGCTATTTTCACTGGTACACGACCTTTGAGTGCAATGTATGTTCCGCCCTCTAATTCGCTGTTCATCTTATAAGCTGGATTAGCACTGACCACGCCAATGGCACGGTCACCTAATTTAGTGGCTGTTACTTCTTTATCTCCGCCAACACAGACCACTGTGCCAACATCATATTCAGCATCTGCTAGATATTTTTCTGCCAAGTCAGCGTATTGTGCTGAAGTAGATACACCACTGAATGTAGTAGCACGAACGTTGGCCCACTTCAGTGCAGTAGTACCCAAGTCATAGGCATTGTCTAGGCCTGGAACAATGGTGCTGTCAATTTTTGTCCATAAGCTACCACTGTTACCTGTGGGGTCAAGTGTTACAATGTCTGTGTTTGAACTGCCCACTTGTGCTCTAAGAATTATTTTTGCATTGGCATAGGCATTACGTAATACAACATTGTTTGACTCTACGCCAAGATAACCTTGTTGACTTGCGCCAACGCTGACACCAGTATTACTGGCCGCACGTATTTCTGAGTTACTCTTGATAACACCATTTACATCCAGGGGCACTGTTGGTGGATCAACTAGGATGCCCACGAATGCAGACGATCCGTTTTGTATTGTAACAATATTAGTGTCTGTGCCCACCGAACTACGAGCTGTTAGGTAAATTTTACCAGCACTGGTTGTATTCTTTATTGCAAGATTGCCGGAAGAAATACCCAAGTTAACTGTACTGCTGGCGCCAAGATTTAAGCCGCCGTTATTGGCAATACTTAAAATGCCAGTTGTGGTGTCATCTGCGTCATCACGTAGGTAACCGCTGATGGCGCCACCGCTGACACTACTGGCCGATGTTGCAGTACCGTTGAGCACTGCGCTGATATTTGAGTTTAAACTTAGTCCAGGCTTTAAGGATGAGAAGCCAGTGATGGCCGGAGTAGGAGTAAATTCTGCATCTTTATTGAAGATAGCAACCCTTGTATCACCAACATACATGCTGATGACTTTATGCACTGTGCTGCCGTCTGAGATTGATTCTTGTACAAAGCCGTTGGCGCCTTCTCCAGGATCAGCCAATGGTCCAATTAATTTAAATGCCGCTGAGCCCAATGAACCTTGCGTTTTCATAAACAACTGGCCAGTGGTTGTTTTTAACCAAAAATCACCTGAATTAGCATATGCTGGTTCGCTACTGGCAACAATGGCACTACCCACTTCTTTAAAGCGAGTTCCATCAAATACCTTTAATCTATTGACGCTACCGTTGCTGTCATAGTATAATTGTACAGCCACCGGATGGGCAGGCTGAGCAGTATCTGCAAAACTCTCTAATAATTTGATGAAATTCTCGTTCTGAATTTCACCGTATCGAGGATAATTTCTCCCGATAAGTGTTAAACTAGTTGCGCTGGTGTTAATAGTAGCATCTGCTACTGTAGTCAACACCGAACCGTTGGTTAAATTAATTGTATAGGCCATGTACCGAACTCCTCATATGCTTTATTTATTTTGATTTAGCATTAAGCGGTTTCAGTAAAGGTTGTCAAGCTCTGAATTCTTAATGTATAATCTATCTGAATAATGCGATTTAAACTTTTTTGCACCGGGTGAAACACCACGTGAGTCAGCAAACGAGTTGCGTCACCTGTGGTATCATCCCAACTTTTCAATCCTAGCTCGTCAAACACATACTCACTGTTTAAGTTTGTAGCGTTGTCAGTAGCATCTTGTCCACTGGGCTCACCGTAGTCTAAGGTACAAGTAATTACTATATCTGTATACTTTTTACCAGTAACGTGGCGAACTTCAATTTTATTACGTCCCGGATCTGTATTCTGTGGGTTGTTATCATTGACAATCTTACTGTATGTAGGATTATACAGGTCTGCGTTTTGATTCAGCACGTTTGGAGCAAGATATGTGATAATGCCAGTGCTGTCAATACTGCTGGCGCCATTGCCAAAATGCATTTCTTGCACAAATCCAAAGTTTCGATCTGCTAGGGCGTTGGCCATGGCGATACTGATATTTTCATAGTGGATGGCATTTTTCTTATCCACAATGATGTTGCCAGTTTCTGGCTCCCAAATTTTAATAAAACCTTCTATCATTTTATTCAGACCTCTTATCTACAATAATTTCGCCAGTATCAGCGTCTTTGATTACTATACGCCCTTGAAACATTAATCCGGCAGGATCAATATAACCCTGCTCAGCGTCGTCAAATTTAGGTGTTTGTTCTTGGTTATTCATATAGCTATTTATAGGTCAAAAACTGCCGCTTTATCTCTTATGAACCTAGCCTGCGGAGTATTAAGATTTTGTAAACTAGTTACGCCATCAGCCAAGTCATACCACGTTTTGCCCTGTTTAATAATAATATGTATCGTCATTCCCGTGCGTGGTGCAGTGGTAAATGTTATTTTGGCTCCATCTTGTGTCCAACTTGTATTTCTGCGGCCGCCCACGTAAACTGACACCGCCGACGCTGTGGTCACTGGCAATGTCACTGGCAGGGCAAACTCTCTTGTGACTCCGTCTGATGCATACGCTATCTTATGCGCCAAATCTGTGCTGGGCACAGCATTGCGATAATGTTTGTCAATTACTAGTTCGCCCTTGGCGTGTACACTGCTGGCGCCGGTGCCATGTGTGCCTCGACGTAGATCTGTAATGTACGTGTCTGTTTTTGTCCAGTATTCAATGCGTTCTTTATTAATCATAATGACACCAGGTTTGTTGGTGTCAATGTCTGGGTCTGGCAACGCATCTACATTATAAACATAGATTTTAGTGTCATCTATTTCTAAACTTTGACTCAAACGGGTGCTGTTCTCTTCGTTGATTCTATAGTAATTTACACGGCCAATCATGTCCTTAAACACTCGGAATCCTGTGGCTGCTCTAGCTCGGCCACCTGTGGTATAGTGTACTACCACAACGTCGGACTCAGCAACACCGCCAGCAATGGTAATGTTTGTCAACGATCCCGATTTAAGAATCCAGTCCTTGCCCGCTACCTTATAAATTCCATTGACGTATACTTGTGCTTGATTAACATTAATCAACGGCTTGCTTAAAATAATACTATCAGCATTGACTGTGGTAGAAATTGTTGCACCCCAAGGTCCTGCACCAAATGCTCCGACCCCTATGCCATAGTTCAATGTTATTACCTGTGTTCCTTGGAACACTTCAGTTCTGAATCCAACTACGCTACTGTCATTTAATGTAGATACCAATACCTGGGTACCGTTGAGGTTTACACTTGAGTTAAAGAACAGTGCATCATCTCTTACATAGTAGTCTGAGTTTTTAAAATTTGTTATAGTAACAATGCTGTCTGTGCTGGGTGTAATATCCAAGGTAACAGTTTTTGCGCTGTCATCGAGGACAAACGATGTTGAGTCTAGAATGTAACCGTCAATGGCCACAGATATGTCTGTCTCTAGATATCCTGTATAATCAACCACTGGATTGTTGGGCAAGGCAAATGTACTGATAGAACTATCACCTACATAGTAAGCAGTGTCTGCCGGGCGAAGACGTTGGCCTACATTGGCTGGTCCAGCAATGATATGACAAACTGTTGACGCTGTTATAGGTGCCAGTGGGCCGCCTTGGTTGTCAATTGAATAAGCACCAACTGCGGGGTTCAATGTAATCACTTGATTAAATGCTTCAGTGTAGCGTTTGCCACCTGGTAGTTGTGGATCAAATGATGTAACATCGTAGGTGTCCATGTCAAAACTGGACGCACTCTGGCTTGCTTCGTATACGATAATTTTAATTCGTGCATTTGTTGCAGGCACAGATGACAGCGTAAACACCAAGTCGCCATTATTTTTTGCCACAGTGTGAGTTGTTTTAACTCCATTGACCAGTACCATGGTAGTTCTGTTGGTGTCTGCCAACGCACTGGTTAAATCTGCGTTGACTACTCTGAACACACCTGTGAGTCCATCTCCAACAAAGTTTTGTACCTGGTGTACTTTAATGCCTTGGTCGTTGACCACCACCGCAGTAATAATTGATGCATTGGTAGGTGCTGACGAAAATACTACTTCTTCAGTGATGTAGTCAACAGTTATGTTGCTGGGATTTTGTGCTAGACCATTGACGAATACTGTTAAATGTTGCGGGGTATTTGGCAGTTCTGACAGAGCAAATCTTGTGGCCGTGCCATTGCCAGTCCAGGCTGCAATACCTATGGCATTCGCCCCAGCAATAGGATGACTATAAACTTTAATGTCCACAGTGTCAAATATTTGTCCACTTAGACATTCCTCTGTGCTGGGAGTAGTTTCCGGACTTAGGAAGTCTCCGCCTGAGGCAATGCTACTGGCTACATTTTCAATGACCACAACTGCGCCCACGGCCGGGGCAGCGGTTAAAGTAATGGTATCTGTGGCTGTTGTAAAACCAACATTAGGTATTAGATATTCACCATCAACACTGATGCTCAATGCTCTAGGTGTTGTTATTTCTTCTGCCAGCTCGTATGTTCTATTTGTGCCATTGCCTTTAATTACTTTAATCACTCTTGCAATGGTAATAATTTTGCCTGCTGTGGGGGCAATGTTAAACGATAGTATGTTGTCGTTTACAGTAAAGTCGTCCGTAACTAGCTTGACATCGTTGCCCACTTTAACTAATAATGTATTGACATCAGGCGGAGTAAACTTTAGATTAAGATCAGTGGTTGCACCATCGGCAGTAAACACTCTGATAATTTCAGTGGGGTCTATGCCCATGCTACTGTTAAATTTGCCGCCATTCAAGTACGTATCGTAGCCGCCTAATTCAATATAATTGCCGCTGGGGTCTAAGTCCCAGTTATCAAACTGCACACTGTCGAAGCCTTTGCCTTGACTGTCAAACCCGGGACCGCTGTTAAAAGTAGTACCAAGTATTTTTGTTCTATCAAAGTCTGCACCACGTAAGAATGGCAGTAATGGATTTACTAGAGCTATTACAATGTCTGCATTATTTGCGGGGGCGGTGGTAAATTCAACCGTTTTACTAGTTTCATGCACAGTATAATTTGTAACTATGACACTGTCAACACTGACTCGTATTTGTTCAGCATAGTTAAAGTCTAGAGGACAATTGAACTCATCGGTGACGCCATCACCGATGTAGATTTTTCTAGATTCTTCAGGTAAACCAAATCCAATGTCAACAGCTGGCGTGTAGTACGCATGTATTCTGTCTGCGGCATGCCACTCATTGAACCCTGGAATAACTGCTGAGTAGTCTTTAAGGTCTGCTGGAAGAATGTCCGACGTGCCTTTAATTCTGTCAAACTTCATGCCCATGCGGAACATACGTTGTTTAGTATCGCCCAGTACTGCATAGGCTCGTGCACCGCTGCCTCCGCCGCCGGTGATTACAACTTCAGGTGCAGTAATATATCCTGCGCCCGGATCATCAATTTCAATTCTAGTCACAGCATATGGACCACTGCCCACTAGGTCTTGCAATACGTCATCGGCGTTGATGGTACTGTCTGCTTCTGCTTGACGTTGTCTCCATACTCTGCGGAAGTCAAAGTAACCATCGCCAATGCTGGTGTAAGATTGTTTGCCAGATCCAATGGCAGCCATGGCCGTTGCTGGTCTATTGCCTTCCACATTATATGGATCGTGTCCGCCCACAAAAGATACCTCAGGTAAACTATTGTACAATGAGCCGCCGTGAACAACTACCACAGCAACAATGCTGTACCGATGGTGGTCAGCAAAACTTCTCCAAGGCATGAATCCCTGGAATAAAAATTCTTGATTAGGCTGATAGATTACACTGCGAACTGGATTCGCACCATCGTAATGCGGTGGACAATCAAAGTCTGTTGATTGACTTTGATACGGATCTGTTCTATTATAAACCGCAGTGTACTCACGAATTTTTGTATGATATGGTTTAATCTCGTTGATGTAACGCTCTAGACTATCTTGTGTATCTAATGCGTAGACGCTACGTTCAGTTAAACTACCAATGGAGTTAATTACTTTAATAAAGCTACTCTTGATAGCCCAGTCTAGGTAAATTTGTTCTACCAAGGCATAACGAACCATGCGGAAGAATAGTCGATTCCATACACTGGCACGTTCGTTGACAAATATATTGTCACGCAAGGCCAATAGAATTTGTCTAAATTCAATGCTGGGCTGTGGATCAAACAATGCGGTGTCAAATGACACTGTGTCGAAACTCAAGGATGTATCGAAGTCTGCTTTTTCCAGGGTAATTCTAATGGTACCATTTTGCATGGCAACAATTGTACTTTCGCCGGGAGTTGTGTCTTGTTTCAATACTCTCCAATTTCCTGGACCCAGGACCTTGACTATGGTGTCTGGAGCATAGTTGTTGTTAATAAACTCTTGCTCTGTGTTTACTGTGTCGTCAGGCACACTGGTGGCACTGTAGTTTACTTGATCGTAGTAGTCGGTGCGAGTCCAGTAACGAGTAGTGTCGTATGTTTGGATCTGAGACAACACCAATAGCTCGCCGGTCCATGTATAAACTGTCCAGTAGTTAAAGAAATTTTCATCAGCTTCTACTAGGATTTTATATCCCGCTGGTTTGTTTGGTAATTCGTCTTCAATGATGTCAGCATAGGTCAAGAAACTTTCATCCCAATTAGTCACTGGCTCTTCAAATGTCGTTACGTTTAAATCAAAACTAGTGTTATCGAAATCAAAGTTAGTTACTTTGAATTCGCTTTTCAACGGCGTTGGATCTTTATTTTCCAATGATCCAATGTTGGTGTCTACCAATATAGTTTCGGCCAATCGGTCATTGATAAATTCCACTGCTGTCTGTATTGCAGCGATTCTATCACCAAACATTGTTTGACGTGGACGGAATTTTGTTCCGATTTGTTTAGATACACTCAATGATGGATCTGGCACCATGTTACCAGCAATGTCTAAGCCTGTTAAACTGTCAATCATCTTAGACTGTAGCACAGCGGGAGGTGGTACACTGTCTCCTTCGTTTAACAATGCCCACTCAATGTGTGGAGGATTGTCCACCGCAGAACGTAATAGTTCTACTTGCAATACTTGTCGACTGTTGACAAAGTCGTTGTCTAGGTTATAGGTAATGACACTATTTTCGCCGCTGATTGCCACGTATTTGTCTGGGCCTAATATTAATAGTCTAGCAATTTCTCCCACTGGCATTGTTTTGCCGCCAATGGTTTCTGTGTATTGTTTGTTGACTACCCAGAAATAATACATGCTGTAATTTAAGTTGTCTGGGCCCAACACTACCTTAATGTTATAAGGCTGATTTACACCCAAGGGCGGATAGCCCATGTCTGGGAATTCATTGTTGGCATTATATAGTGC
>ENA-OSIY01000962-OSIY01000962.1-marine-metagenome-genome-assembly--contig:-NODE-962-length-15724-cov-7.791398_pt1 | contig 15724 bp, 25 predicted proteins | sample MGYA00237884_ERZ534233 | MGnify/ENA primary metagenome ERZ534233 (study PRJEB26412, sample SAMN06343840) | marine metagenome | isolation source: estuarine water | place: USA: Columbia River Estuary... | reverse complement strand
AGATCTACACCTCTCTATTCGTCGGCAGCGTCAGATGTGTATAAGAGACAGAACCATTGGCAGTAAAAACTCCTGCTCTAGCCACTGACCAGATGTGTGCATCAGTCTGGTTGCTACGCCAACGCTGTTCTCGGTACTAACTGGGAACTGAACATAGCTCAGACCATTAGCCGCAAACGGCTCTTTAACAACCTGCATAACGTCCGACAGGTTCGCGTACTTAGATTTAAAGAAAGGGTTGCCAGTGCCTTTAACAGCACCCCCCATGACGGCTTGCGCTTTGCATAAAGCTGTAGCCAGTTCGTTGATTGATTCGCTTGAAAACATTTTATTCCTCCAGACCTTGTAGCGTTAATGTAATAGATTCTCTGTCGTAAGTTGCGCCATCAGGCGTTTTAACGTGTTCTAAATATTCCGTTAAGACATCAGCGGCGTGGGTTACACCCCATTCCCTGAGGCATGATGTAAACATATTGTAAATATATTCATCGTTATTAACCCATAACGATATATTCCAGCAGTTCCAGTTTTTATGACCGTTGTATTCTTCACTCATTTTATCTCTCCTATTGTACTAAAGGGTTTATGAAAAGGTAACACTTTTGTGAGGGTCTGCGCAGTTTGCAGAATCGCATTCCCCCTGAGCGTAAAGTGCGGCGTATGCGTGGTAGTATTCTTGCGGCATATCTTCGCGGCATGGGTTGTGCATGGCGTAGTCTTTCTCTGCCAGCTCGTAAAAGTAATTATTAAAATCTGCGGTAAACATAAAGCCTCCTATTGCTCTGTGCGTTTAACAAACAATTCAACAGCATCTTCAATCTTCATGCCGTTGGTGGTTATCTCTTTAACTTCATCGCCTGACATATCGGCTTTCGGGAATACAATTCTCCATCGCTCTAGCATTCCTCGGCGCAAATACCCTGCGGTCTTTTTGTTTAGAACTGACACAACCGCGCCTGAGCCTACGCGCTCAATCTTGAATGTGTCACCCTTGCTGTTTTTCTTGGTGTGCATACTGCCTCCTGAATGCCCCCGAAGGGGCGTTTGACTTAAGATTGTTTAACGAATGTTTCGCGTAGAATGTTTAACTCTATAATGGCAAACTCGCAACCTTTAATGCGGTCTACATCATCACGCTCTATATTGCGCTTTAAGGCTTCTTCTAGGTCAGTGATTTGAGCGTTAATTACTTCTACAATGTTTTCGATTTTCATGTTTTTGCCCTGCGTTGTTTTTTGAATGTGTGGTTATACTGCCTGACGTTTACATTTATGTCAACACTATAGGCAATAAAAAGCCCAAATAAATGGGCTTGGTTTACTATCCGGTCAGTTTAGGTACTGTAGCACCTTATATCCGGCCATTTTTAAACTAATATGACCAGATAGCAGGGCAGGTGAACCCATCTTCCTCAGTGCAGGCATCTAGGTGAATGAATCTAGTGCGTCCCTTTTGCTTAACGCCAATCCTTTGTATACCATGCTTCTGAGCCACTTTAATCACTTCTAATGCTTGTTCTCCAGAAACAAGTATATCTACCGCCTTACCAGTCGAATGCGCTCCTGCCTTCTCTTTGCGCTGTTCTATGGGGTGCTGGGGGCTACGGTAAGCACTGCTGATAGGAAAGCCAAAACCGCACTCTTTCCGAATCTTAGTTAGCAGCTTAACAAAGTCTGCGTCCATGCCGTTCTCGCCGGTATGCTTACAGGCCAGTTCCTTATCTGTGAAATATACTACTTTCTTTTTAGCTGTCATGTTATTACCTCAATTTAATGGGTTGCTTAGGTAGTCTAAGCCTTTCCATATATCGTCAATCTCTGTAGTTACTACCTTAACACTTTTCTCAATATCGGTCACACCTTCAGCCAGTAGCTTGGCCTCGGTCACCATTGCCTTCATCGACTCAATTTCTTTTTCTAGGTCGGTCACTTGGCTCTGGATTGTTAGCAACTTGTCCTGCTGCGCCATGATAGTGGTTAGGTTAGTGCCTAGCTCTGCCAGCTTTGCTTTAAGTTGTGAGACATCATTGTCGGTTAGCTGCTGTTTGATAAGGCTGATTTCCTTTAGTGTTGGTTTTATGTCTGGTATCTCTTGCGCTTCAACGCCCTGTAGCCGTCCATATAAGCTACTAGCCGTCCAAACGCCGCCGCCCAGTGTGGTAGCTAGGCTCAAAAGTATTGCGATATAAACGCCCTTAAAAGACGTTCCTGCTATTTTTAGCTCTGTATCTTCAAGGCTCATAGTCATACTCGCAGTTTATCTGTTGAACAAAGCAGTCGTAACCAACCTTTGTAGGGCTGCCGCCGTAGAACTCTGTCTGCTGTCCGTAGGCTAGAACGTCTGCCTCGGTAACGTAGGCATCAATGCCAAAGTTATTGCCGTTTACAAATACTGCTGTGGCGTTCTGGTTAGCCCAAGCGACTCGCACATATTGCTGGTTAGAATCAAAGCTAATAGTGGCTTCGCCGAATGTGGTGTTGTTGTTTGCCGCGCCTGTCTCTAAAAAGTTTGTGGCATCTTTGTTAGCCGCAACGCTTAAATAAGCACCAGCATTAGTGCTGTGGGTTTCAATGTCGTCAAGGCTCTGGTTATAGGTAGCAACCTCAGAGTCTGTAATCTGTAGCTGTTCAAAGTTTGTATCAACATACTCAACAACGGCAGCTTCTTCATTGGGGGTGGCTGCGGCTTCTGCAAGCTCGTTGACTTTAACCACCTCAACCATATTTACAACAGCATCAGTGAACACATCGACGGCATCGTGCATAAGCTCCAACTGACTATCTGCTGCATCTTCTAAGAATGTCTGTGCGTCACCGTAGGGGTTGTAAGCTGTAATGCCTGAAAGTGCTTGGTTGTAGGCTTGCAGTTCTTGCTGGGTTATCTTGCCAGCGTCTGCCGTACCTTGCGGGGATATAAGACCTTGGCTGCTGTAGTTAATTGCAGAGCCAACCAAGATAGAGGCTGTGTCGATTTTGCCGACGATTGCGGCAGATGTATTTACTAGGTTATCCAGCTCATTCGCTTGTGCGGAAACGCTCGCTAACAGTAGCGGCATCATCAGAAACTTCTTCATCTTCTTTGCCTATTGCTAATAGTTTGTTGTAGTAGTCTCTGTTGGTTTTGTAGTCTGGTATATATGTTTCTGGCTGTGTTTTCATAACTAAGAAAGCCCGCTTACCTACCACTAGCCGCCCATTTTGTAGCATGGGGCAAGGTGTGCCAGATGCAAACATAGCCTTCCAAACTTTAACGTCTTGGCATAACCTGCCGATTGCTGCGACCTTCATGCCCATGTCTGCCAGCATCTTAGCGTCCCGCCTTCTGTTGCAGTCCTTATCCTCTTTGTAGCGACCAGAACTGTAACCTATTAAGCCTGTCTGCAATGACCTTGAGCCACCGCGCAAACAAGTCTCAACGCCGTTTGATATATAGCTAGGGGCAATGGCGCTGCCAACAGGTATTTCTGAGCTAGAGCCAGCTCCGTTGTAGGTGTTGCTGGTAGATTCGTCTTGAGTGTTGTTATTGCTGTTTACTGTAGAGCCATCACCATTGTGGGTGTTCAGGCTTCCGTCTTGCTGGTTATCACTAGCAAAGCAAACAGGCAAAAACAGCAAAGCGCAAAGGCTATAACTTCTTAGTCTTTTCATAACTACGCAAACCACCCAGCCCAAGCATACCCATTAACACTGGCATCATGGTCGATGTGTCAGCCTGTGGAATATCTACGCCAAACCCTGCGGCTATTGGTGAGACTAGGAAATTGACGGCAAATCCGAGTGCAGCAATCCACCCTGTTGCTGGTCGCCAACCTGCTTGGAACCAGTTTCCTTTTGCTTCTTCTCGATTGACTGCAATCTGTGCCAGTGCAATCTCCTGTGCATACTTGTCCGACATGGTAGATATTTCATGCGCGAGCTTTTGTTTGGTATCCGCATCGGGAATAAACTTATCCAGTAGGCTAGTGACAGGTGCTATTAGTTTATCAATCATTTTGGTTGCCTTGCTCGTTTACAGCTTCCATAGTGCCAAGCCTTACAGTCAGGTCATGTATCTGACCTTGCAGACCTCTTAAATCTTCGACATCTAATTGGATTCCTTGTATAAGCATATCCTGCCTTGCGTCATCTGGCAAAGAACCTAGCTCACCTCTAGGCCATAAGATTCTAAATTCTGTATTGTGTTCGATTTGCGCTTGCGACTTATCAAGAGAATGCTCAAGAGTTTTCAGCCTTTCCTGTATTCCAAAATAAGCCGTAGTAGCAACTGCGGTAGCTGCGACCATAGCTATAAGGTTGCGAATAGGAATTGTGACGTTGCTGTTTTCGTTAATGTCCATAACTCAAAAGAACTTACCTATTACAAACAGGGTAATAATCAAACCATAGATGCCGGCTAAACTGCGCTGCAATGTCGCAAACTTTACCTGCCCTTCGTCTAGTCGACGTTCGATGTTCTCGTATCGAATGGCGCATTCGCGCTCATGGCCTTCTAGTTTAAGTAGGGCTTCTTTAACCGTAGCCATTAGTTAATCGACTCTAAATAAGCGGCCTTAACTTCATCTGTGTGTAGCAGAGAACAGATAGCAGCAACGTCTGCATTGTCGCCAGCGTAATTGTCGGCAGCATTCACAACTGTGCGCTCAAAAGATGAACTAATTTCGTTGCCATCTTCTAAGATTGCAATTTTAGTTCGCACCTGTACCGCCTTGAACTCGCCGACGATTTCAATTTTGTCAGTTGTTGTAACTTTTTCTAAAGCCATTATTTTTTTCCTATGATGCGGTCTGGTATGTCAGGGTCATCCAAATGTCTGAGCCTGTATTTGAGTTAATTTCAGATGCTAATATGCCCTCAAGAGCGTTTCCGTTTGTTGGGCTTTTATACAGCCGCCCTACAGCCCCGCCATCTTGTAACGAAAATATTGGTGTAGCATTACCAATGTGCCAAAGCTGCAATGCTGGCTGACAAGTAAATTTAACATCAGCATTTACTGTGCGCGCAGCAAATGGCAAACCATGCACAAACAATTCATTTGCAGAAGTAAGGTCTGCCTTTACAATATTCTGCAACGCGATTATTACATTTACAGTGTTACCTATTTTTGTGTAAAAGCCACGCGACTGACCTACACCAGCAGTGTTGCCGCCAGTGTAAGCATCTTGTAAGGTTGGCGTGAATTGGCCTTCTTCGTAATTGTCCAGCTTGTTGCTGTCCGACGTACCGCTTGAACCAGCGTCTGCAAAATAAACACCGCTGCTTAAATGCAAATCAGTAAATCTTGAACTGGAAGTGCCTAGCTGTATAACATCGTCATTATTGCCGTTACCAAGAGTGCGCGGCTGCACTGAAGTCGAAGTGAACTTTAAACCATTGCTTCCGCCGCCACCAACCGTAATGTGCCCATTAGCTGTAGCTACGAACCCGCATCGAGCGTTATCTTTTTTGTATTCAGTTAAAAAATACCCGCCACCACCTATATCATCATTGCGGTTAAGCGTTAATGTTGTAGATTGTGAGCTGGTATGTATTGCTCTACCATTACCTTGCAGACTGTGTCCGGTTACTCCGTCACCACCATCAATTTTTCCAATCAATAAATGACCGTCCTCAGTAAATCTAGCAACCTCCCTTGAGTGTGGGGTGAAAGAACTGTCGCTTACATTAGTACCGAATGCGATGTGCGTGCTTGGACTTGTATCTGTATAATTACAAGTAATAAAACCTTTTACGCCATCGTTGGTTCCATCGGAATCATGGAAATCAATAGAACCTATAGGGGAACCAGCACGCGCTCCGCCATCAATATCAAAAAACCTAATCCGGTTTCTCAATATGTCTCGGCCATACAAGTTTACATCGCTCTGCTCCCATGCCTGACTTAACTCATAAGTGCCTACGCCGCCTGTAGTACCGCTTATTTGTTGAACAATAAACATATTAGCAGGGGTACTTGCTGTGCCGTAAACCAAATCACCAACTCTAACAATTCCAGCAGTTAAAGTATTAACAGTTAAAGTTGTGCCTGTAGCACTTGCATTAACCACAAATGTTTCATTAAGCGTATTTTTAAACTCAAGATTAGCAGTTTCAGCTCCGTCAGATTCTGCTCCAATCTGTAATCCAGATTTAATAATCGCATTACCATTAACATCAAGGTTAGCTTCAGGCGCATTCCCTGAACCAACGGCTAGTCCACCTCGGCTACTATCAAAACCTGCGTTCCAAATAAGTCTAACTTGTGAGTTATCATTCCAGACTCTAATATTGGCATTAGCGTCTAGCACCATCTGCGTCTTTGTGTCAGTGCCATCAAATCGGCTAAAAGTATGGTTGCCGAACTGCGGCGAACCACCAGAGTCAGAGGCTTTCGCCCTAAACCCAAGCCCATTGCTGCTTGACTGGATTCTACCTTGCGCTCCAGCTATTGTAGTGTCTACAAAAAACAGCTCAGGGGAAGGAGATGTAATAGTGACATCACCACTAGCATTAACGTGGGTAAAGCTAACGCTAGTGTCTAACTCTGCTTTGTCAGTGTTTAAGTTTGTAAAGTTCGCGTCCACTTCCGTATTGGTAAGCGGTGAACCTTTTCCTGCTCTTGTTACGATAGTAGACATCTCTAAACCTCTTAAACGCTAATGGTTACAACCCAAGTGATAGCCAAGCTATCGCCAGCCGCTTTATTTACTGTGTCAAAAGTAGTGCGACAAAGCATAGTGCCACCGCTTGAACCTGCAAAAATACCAGCTTCAGTAATAGCTCCAGTTCCGTCACCTGCTGACCACTGAGCATTAAATGTGCATACACCATTTGCGCTGCCTGTGCTTGTAAATGCGTTGCGGTCTAACTCGCTAATTAAAGCAGTTTGCGATGCTGATGGGGCTACGTTGCCTGTACCAATAGCCATGTGAGAAACAGTGCTTGCACTGCTTACAATCTTGCTGGAAATGTAGTTAAGTCCAGATGTAACAACTAGGTTTTTAATTTCTTGGCGTTGCTTCAGGTTGCCGTTCTCATCTGTCAGGACAAGTACAACATCACCTTTAATATTCAGTTTTTCGTTTAACATTTTGTGCCTCTATATGGTTGCGCTTTGTCCGACAAAGTCTTGTGAGAAATAGGTAATGTCGCAATAATCCTGCGCGACTACCAAACCAGATTCGCTGATGGTGATTGTATCACTAAACGGCTTGGTTGCCGATAAAGTTGTTATCTCGCTTACTGTAAGCCCTTCTGTAAGGTTTTTAACTGCCAACAGTGCAGTTGAATCGGCAATGCTTGCAGCGTCTGCAAATGGCTTTGTAACGCTCAGGGTTGCATTATCTGCAACAGTAGCCGCGTCACTTACATTCTTGCCCATGCTCCACGTTAGCTGGTCAGATGCAGTAGCAGTATCGACAAACTTTTTAAATATGAAAAACGCGCCGCGCTTAATCTTATATACAGCTCTTTTAAAAGCTACCGTTCTATTAGGCATCGAAGTCCTCTCTCAGATGAAAGTTAATCACCTCGTAGCAGGTTTCTTTTTTGCCGTATGTATAGGTGATTTCAATCTCACCCTCATAATATCCAGCAGCTAAGGTAGCAAGGTCGGGCTGACCGAAAGCAAAATAAACCTTGCCGTCAGCTTTTGTGCCAAAAGGATTGAAGCCAATCAGCGTAGATAAAATAGTTGTCCCGCCTTTAGCTCTAAAGCGTAGTTTGCCAGTTAGCATCTGCGTTAGGTCTACAACAGAGCCGTCATCATCGCGGGTCAGTGTTACTTCTAGCTGGGGTGCAGAGTCGCCTTGCACTATTGGATAAATCATTTTTATGCCTCTATTGGGTTCATAAACCCATAACGAACCAGCCCTTCACCAAAGTCAGACTGAATAAATAATGTTTGTATGTCGTTCCTATCTGCTAAAGCATCACGCAAATCATAAAGTGCCGCGTTAGATTCGGGAGGGCTGGGGTATTCGCCAGTCACTATTTCTTCGCCAGCGTTTGTTATATAGCCTATTTGTATCACGATACTAACTCCGTAGTTCCAGAAAAGCCTTTAGCTCTAGCTGTGACATCTGATTGCGCTGGGCTAATTTTTGCTGCAAACCTTAAATCTGTTGCTGTAGTCGTTGAGCCAAAAGACCTTGATACTGGCAGTATTACTCGTTTGCCTGTGGTTGCTGCCGTCATATTTACGTCAGTCTGGTCAATGTAGGCAGGGCTAATCCATGTGCCAACAGCAGCAAAATTATAAGGGTTGTAGTATAAAGTATCGCCAGTGCTAAATCCTGCATTAGTAGAAACGTGCAAATATGTCCTATCATTTGTATTGTCATACCAAATACCAACGATACTACCATAACTTGTTCCGCTGCTGTTATCTGCTACAGCACCTGTTGAGTCCAGTTCACCAAGATGGTTTCCGCTTAGATATATTAGCTGTACGAATGTAAATGGAAAATTAACGGCAGTCACGCCAGCATTAGCCCCAACCTGTACGCCTGTTGCGCTTTTACTTTTTATTTGCAGATATTGCTGTACTGTGAAGTTGCGCTCAGTTGAGCCTGTTTTGGAAAAAAAGTAGTCATTTGTAATATCTACTCTGATTCTTTTGCTAATGCCTAGCTCAGGCGCAGGTATAGAAAACTCTTGCAAAAATGCCAAGGTAGTTGTTAAAAGCGTTTCTTGTAGCGCCTTTACAGGAAACAGCTCTGATACATCACCGGATAGCTTGTTAACTGTAATGCTGTCAGCCTTTATCTCGTTACCAGTAATAGAGCCAGCAACAATTAGGTCGCCACTAATAAAGTTATCATCTTGCACCCATGCAGTAGAGCTTAGGTCATACGTCCAAGCGTGTGCAGCGGAAACTGCGCCAGATGTATCTGTGGCGATAACGAGGTCTTTATCTTTAGGGCTTCTGCCCGCTATAGCCGTAAACTCAGAAACAGTGGGCGCACTCGAATTGGTCTTTGAGTATCGGTAAATGCTCGGCACTCGCGGAACAAAATCAGGCGCTGTGGTTGTTGTAGCAGTTATCGCTGTTGAATTGTTGCCAAGCTGATTTACTGCGTAAACCTCAACAGTGTAGTTCGTGTTGGGCTTTACGTTAGGAATCTTAAAAGGTGACGCATCTGTGTAGAATAAAACGTAGTCGCTTTCAGCAGTTACCTTGTATTTGACAATGTAGTTTTCCAAAAAAACGTCAGGCGATGCAGTCCAAGATGCAGTAATAGTGCTTTCTTTTGTGCCGTCAGCATCAGTAGCACTTGCGCCAGCTAAAGTTAAATTGGTTGGCGGTACAGTAGATTTACCATCATACAGGCTGACAGTTCCAGAGTTTGTAAAGTCTTCTTCATCACTTGCTAACCAGTCGTAGGCAGTGCTTGAGTTTTCTACAGCTTGCATCTCAACAACAAGACCAGACGATGGGTCTGGCTTTAGTGAGTAAGATGTTATCTGAAAGACTTTTTCAACATAGCCCATCTTTGCGTTAGTGATTTTTACGTTGTCGCCAACCTTGTAGCGCATACCTGAAAGATTAACGCTGAAGGTAATTGCTGTTTGCAGCCTTGATTTCAGCATAGTTAGCCGCGCTATTCTCTGCGCTCTAACATTGTTATTGGTCATGGGTAAAATCAAATCAAGAAAAAGCGTACCCCCATCATCAGCAGCATACGCTGCGCTTTTCATTGCTGGGTAATCAGTAACAACATAGTTCTCTTCTTCACTTATGAACTGCCCTTTAACAGCGTTATAGAGCTTTCTGCGGCTAGTCTTTGTAGCTACATTAAGTCCTGATACCATTATGGTCTCGTCAATAACTGCACTGCTAGGTGCTTGATACTTATAAGCCTCAATAAAGAATTGACCGGCAGCGTAGTTACAGTTGCCAATCATGCTAGAAAGTATGTTTTCAATGTTTCCTGAAAAGCTACTTGCTGTATCTATCTGCCCATCGCAGGTGTATCTTTTCTGCGTTCCTGAGCCAGATAAAGCAACTTGCTCATCGCAAACATCAGCAGACCCAGCAAGCGCAGGTAGATTTATAGCTCCTAGCGATTCTCCTAAGCCATATTTAGTATCTCGCATATAATCCAGCAAGACTAATGCGCTGTTGTTGCTGTATTGCCAAGTGCTTTCTGTATCAGGTCTATGCGTGCTAACCCCTAAACTAGAATCATAAACTGCGCTTGTGCTATCTTTTCTAGGGTCGTAGATGCTCTTGCCTTCAATAACAAAGCTAATATTAGGCACGCCATTAGTGTACTCCTCAGGGTCATAAGCAAGCCTGACATAAACGTAGGCTGTGTCTAGCAACTTGTGGTTACTTGTCCACTCTGGCACATCAAGCACTAGCTGCGGTATCGCTACCGTTTGCGTTCCGTCTTGGAATGTTATTTGTGCATAGTCAGCCCAATCATCTTGGTAGGTTCCGTTATCCCAGACCTTTTCCTTTGCAAAATATACTTCTTTTAAGGCGTTTACTTTATGGCCAGCTACTGCAATTATTAAGTGAAGATACTTATTATCGTTGCCGCTAGTTTCAACAAAGACAATAGTGCCGCCAGTTCTGCTCTTTCCGTAAAGCAGCTTTCTAGTTGAGGAAGGGTCACGAGTGTTAAAGTTAATGCCGCGCATTGCCTCTAAATCAGGCGAACCCATTAAGGCTTTAGATACAGCACCTAACGCTGCAAAAGCAGCAGTGATAGCAGCAAAAGCTTGCCACTTTACCAAACCAAAAAAAGTTAAGTTTGCTATGCCGCCAGCCGCAATAGCTGAACCGATTGCACTAATTACTGCTGGTATTGCTGCCGCCATTTAATCGCCTATATATTTAGTTAAAACGCGCTCTGTGTTTTTATAGCCGGCACGTTCTGCAATGCTGTCGATTGGTGTATCAACCTTGCTTGTTATTGTAACAAAGCTGACGTTTGCTTTCTTTAGTTCACTTTCTGCGTACTGAATAAGTTTTAGGCCATAAAAGCAAGCCCTGCTTTCTGGTCGTATATAGATAACATCACCCATAGCAAACAGGTGTTCAACATGGTGTATGGCTTGGCTTACAAAAAACACTAGATACCCAGCTAATTCGCCATCAGTTCTTGCAGTGTATATATGCAAAGCTCCAATGCTATCAAGGTGGGCGTATGCCTCCCAGTGCGGGCTTAACTTTATCTTGTCTTGGTTTAACTCAACTTCACGCCAGTGGTCATCTAAAAGCGTAAGCATTTCAGGCTTAACGCTAGCAAGCGATTCACGCGCAAAGACAGCCGTCAATGCTCTGTCTCTCTGCCGTTTCTAACCTTGTTGCCTCTACCGCCTAGTGAGCTGACCGTTCCTTTACCCCAGTTTACTTCTACTTCCTGTATCTTTGTAACAAACTCAAAACCCTTATCAGTTGGGTGTTCAACTTTTTGGTCTTCCGATGTGTATCTGCGCACATTGCTGCGCTCTAGTCGTATTAACTTATTTTCTACAGCTAGCGTTACAGTGCAACTGCTGCCCTCGTCTTGTATGCTCATAACGTCCATAAAGCCGTTAAAAACGTCAACAGGGTTAGTGATAACGTCACCGCTAGAGTTCAGCGTACCAAGCCTGATTCTTACTGGGTTGCCTTGGTAATTGTCGTCTCGCGCCTTCTGCACAATGTCAGAGTTCATGCCAGATAGTGTAGCCGTAACACCTTGAGCAGAAAGGTCGCTGCTTTCTTCAAAGCCTGACAGAGTTAGCAAGTCACCTGCGCCAGTATAGTCCTGAGAAACGTAAACCTCTGCTCTTTGGATTGTTATAACACCGCCCACCTGATTTCTAAGGTGTAAGTTGGTTCGGTTAGATGCAGCAGTGAAAATTATTTCATCATCGCCAGCTTCATAATAAGTCAGCGGCAATATGTCTGAGTTATTAAGTGCATTCCTTACACGCACTCGCAGCTTAACGCCAGTGTGGTTTAGCTTGATTGCATACTTTTGACCAGCAACCGTGTTGAATGTTTGATGTATAAAGACGCGATTAGAAAAGCCAGTGCCAGCAGTTAAAATTGCCGTATCGTTAGCGGCTGTAACTGTGCCAGTGCCAAGCGACACAACTGTCCAATTATTAAGTCCATCTGTGTAGTCGCCGTTGGTTATAACGCTATTACCTGTAGGGGCGCATAAGTCACCGTAACCAGACCAAAGCCGCAAGGTCTCACTATCAAAAGTAAAATCAGCCAAGAAAAAAGGCCTAACTGCACTAGCCGTCAAAGCCGTTGTCATATCTGGGTCTAGTGGTCTACTCATTACAAAGCCTCAGTGCAAGCGATGCTGAATCCGTAAATCGACGCTAGGCTAGTTGACCAGCCTGTATCGTTAGTCGCTAGTCTCCATAAACTCTTGGGCAACGTAAAATCTAAAGCGGTGTTATCTGCAACCTCTGCTCTAAGTGGTGGCTGAAAATGCAATGTATTCTGCCCTGCCGCTTTATCAGCGGTCGCCATGTATAGGTAATCGCCAAGCTGAAAGTATGTTCCAGCAGATACAGCACTAGAGCTTGTCTTGCCGGTCAAAGTGTCAGACCTTACAGGCGTTGCGTTTAAGGTGTTCACGCTCGCCGTAGATGTATGCAGCGGGTGTCCGAATTTAAAGGTTCCAGTCCTACCCTGCAAGCCAACAATAAAGGCTTCAACTGAACGTGCCTCTGCGTAGCTAAGTGGCGGGAAGACTATCTCGCACTCCCAACGCGCACCTGTAAAAGTATGCACTTGCTGGTCAAAAGAAAAGGGCGATTCAGATACAGCTGCTGACTGTCTAAACCGCATATCAATGCTCTGTATTCCAACAGCCGGAAAATCAAGCGGAAAAGTTAAGGACATTTAGCCCCCCATTAAAGCGTTAGAGAATGTGCCGCCGCGTGCTCTAGCTTCTACAACAGCGTTTTTAGTTTGCTCTGTAATTTGTGGCATTAGGCCTGAAATTTCTGCGCGTACAGTCTGCGCTACGCCAGTTGATATATTGATAGTCTGATTGACAACAACACCGCCGCCACCCATACGGTTGTTAGGTATTATAGAGCCTGATTGGTTAGGAACAAACATCTCTTGCCCACGCTCACCAACCATGTAAGGTTGACCAGCCTGAACAGAACCACCGATAGCTTTTTTGCCGAAAAGACCAGAGCTTGCATTACCAAAGCCGCCACCTGTCACTGATTGATTGTTCATTGTACTCATAGAACCTGCAACTGGGGTCGTGCCGCCGCCGCGACCGTCAAGAAATCCAACGATAGCTCCAAAGGCCGCATCTACAACATATTTTTGTATCAGCATTTTTATCAGGCTATCGACAACACTTTTAGCCATTGATTTCATAGCGTCTGCAAAATTAGCCGCGCCAGTTACACCTGCTGTTAAGGCATCAGTCAAACCGTCTAAGCCTTGGGTCGTCAGGCTTTTTAGGTTTTCTTCCATGCTCGGAATGCTATCACTAAATGACTTCACTCCTTTTTCAAAGCTGTTCAATGGTATGACAGTAGGTTCAAAAGCATTCTGCACTGCATCAGGTATTTCACCGACCTTGCTTTTAAATTCCTCTAAGGTAGCAATAGTAGAGTCAAGGTCAATAAGCGGCATATCTTTCGTTTCACCGCGCATTTTATCGCGCTGGTCTACTAATATTTTCCTTTGCGCTTCAAGCTCATCATGCAATGCCTTATCAAACCCCATGCCACCCTGCGCAGCCATGGCAACTCCGCGCATTTTGGCAGATAAGCTGTCTATTTTTTTTGTGAGGTCTTGCTCAACTGCATCAGGAAAAAACCGGCGAAATGCTGCGTGTACCGTATTCGCAATTTCAATAGTGCCGTTTGCAAACTTTTGTATGCCCTTAACGGCTTTTATTAGACCGTCTATAAAGCCAACAGCCATTGCCTTACCAACACCATTGATGCCATTTTTTGTAGCATCTAGCGTTAAAATAAAATCTGTAAATTTAGTTGCTGCAAACTCTATAACTGGTGCAAGAGCCGCGCTAAATTGCATCGTCAATCCTCTAGCTATAGAGAATAGGTCTGAGAGCGCATCGTTTGCCTTCTCTGCCCCAGCAGCAGCATTTCCAGACATCACTATGCCTAGAGCTTCAGCCCTTCCAAACAGCTTATCAAGGCCGTCAGAACCTAACGCTAGGGTGTTAACAAGCGCAGCACCTTCACTGTCAAACAGCTTAAACGCAATTCTTAGCTTATCTGCATCGGTTTCAACATTCTTGAAAGCATCTGCCAGAGTTTTCATCTGCTCATCAAGCGGCATCTTTTGCAGTTTGCTGGCATCTACCCCTAACTCTTTTAGTGCGCCCTTAGCTTCACCTGTACCTTGTGCCGCTTCAGCAGCTCGCCTAGTAAAACGCTGCATAGCCATGTTTAGGGTATTTGTTTCAACGCCTGTAATACTTGCAGCATATTGCAGCTTAGAAAGAGCTTCAGTAGTTGTTCCGATTTTTGCCGCAGTTTTAGCAAGCGCATCTGTAGCATTAAGTGAGCTTTTTACCATATAGGCAAAACCGCCAGCACCAGCAAGAGCGACCAAAGCTGTGCGCATACTGAATATGCTAGATGTTATTGACTTTAAACCGCGCCCAAATAAAGCAAGCCCTCTCATTGCCTGTTGAGATGCTACAGATATAATTATTCTAGTTTGTAGTGCCATTCTGCTCGCTCGCTATTCGAAAGTAGGCGAACCACTCATTTACTTCTGAGAGGCTCATCTGCTCTGCTTCTGCTATGGTTATGTGCAACCTCTCAGCCAACGCAATCATATTCATGCGAAGGTGAGAGGCTCTTAGTTTTTTTCAGCAGCCTCAACGTCAACGATAGATGCAAACATCTGATTGGCAATGTCACTGATAATATCAGTCTGCTCGCCCATCAAATCAATTCTATCCTCGGCACTGGTAAACAGCTTGTCTCCTGCTTCATCTTCAGCTTTTAAAACAACCATATCAACCATGGCAGCAATGGTAGGTGCTTCCAAGATTGTCTTATGCTTCTTTTGCAACTCGTTGATGTCGTAGCAGGTAATGGGCTTGCAGTACATAACAAAGGGCTTACCCTTTTCATCTGCCCAGCCCTGCACCGTCACTTTAGTAGCTTTAACGGTGCGTCTGTTTCTAAGTTCTTTTGCTAATCCCATTTTGATTTCTCCTGTCGTAGTGGGGTTATGCTGTTGCTTCAGTTACTGCTCCGCTAACCTGAATAGCGAAAGTAGCTTCTACCATACCATCAAAAGCAGCAGTGATTGACTTAGACGTAACATTACCTGTGCCGGTGTAGTATTTCTCACCAGTGCCAGTGCCTGTAGGATAGATTTCAAAGAAGATGGCAGCGCGGGCATCTAGTGCAAGCTGTTGTGCGTCTGTGTCGTCCCAGTAGCATTCCAAAGAAAGCGTACTAGCTTCAAGACCTGCTTTGTATGTGCGGGCAGTGTCACCCATGATGCTATCTTCGATAGTGTCAGCACTGGTTTCGATAGTGTAAGAACGCACCTCACCGACAACAGCTTCAGAACCCGCCGAAGCTGCTAATTTCACTACGCCTGTTGAGCCTGTATGTGTAGCCATTTTAAATCACCTTTATAGTTAAGTTGTGCCGCGAGTGTATTCGTATACAACGCGGACGGTTAAAATTACACCGCCGACAGGGTCAATAGAACCCTCATCGACTTCAATGTTAGTTAGCTGGGTATCCAGCGCAAACCCGCCTCTCGTGCGGTC
>ENA-OSIY01000961-OSIY01000961.1-marine-metagenome-genome-assembly--contig:-NODE-961-length-15733-cov-5.118038_pt1 | contig 15733 bp, 3 predicted proteins | sample MGYA00237884_ERZ534233 | MGnify/ENA primary metagenome ERZ534233 (study PRJEB26412, sample SAMN06343840) | marine metagenome | isolation source: estuarine water | place: USA: Columbia River Estuary... | reverse complement strand
TTTGAGTAGCGTCTGAAACTATTGGACAATTTGTATTGCTAACTGCATTTAAAGTTAAGGTTACATTTGTATTAATAATATCAGCATTGCTAGGAGTATACGTTGTAATTAATGAGGTGCTTGACCCAAAAGTTCCAGTACCAGAAGTTGTCCAATAAAAACTACTTGCATTAGTAACACTTCCTATTAAATTAACTATCCCTCCCTCACAAATGGTTGGATAGGTACCCGCATTTACTACTTGATTTGGGGTTAAGTTCAATACAATAAAATCAGTAACAAAACCGGTACACGGAGCAACTGCCTGAGCAGTAACTGTTAATATTATTGGTAATCCAGCACCTAATTCTGATGCGCTTGGAGTGTAAGTTGGATTCAATCCTGTAGGATTGCTAAATGTTCCAGGCACACTTCCATTTGAAGTCCATAGTATTGAACCTAAATTTTGACCCGTTACTCCTGTAATTTGATACGGTAATAAAGAACAATTGTATCTGTTTTCTAGACCTGCATCAAGGATAGGATTATTTTGAATTGTAACTGTTTTTACTGCAGTAACTGGGGTACAAGGGGCGCTTCCATTTGCAGTAATTTGAATGGTAAATGAATTAATATCGTTAGATCCTGGTGTGTATTGAGTTACCAATTGATTTGCATTGGTAAATAAACCATTTGAAGTTCCAACAGTTGTCCAAAGTACAGAGGTACTATCTGTAGTTGTTGCAGAAGCTGAATATACTGATCCTTGACAAACCGCATCTATTGGTGCAGTTACTAAGGTTGGAGCCTTGGTAATGTTGATTCTAATTTCTTTGTAATCCGATAAATTACAATTAGAAGTACTTGTAGCTGTTAATCTTAGAATAACAAACCCATTAGTAACATCCGCTGCATTAAAAGTATAAACAGGATTTAATAGGTTAGAATTACTGAAAGTTCCCGTTCCAACAGGATTTACTCTAGTCCACTGAATTGTATTTGCTAATAGAGCGGTATTTCCAGCTAAATTATAAGTCAATTGAGAACTGCAAACCGTATCTAAAATGGTAGTCATAGAAACAATTGGTTTTTTAACTATCGTAATTGTAAAATCTTGAAACACAACATTATTACAAGGCGCTAAACTTGTAGCACTTATTCTAATAACAACCGTTCCACTATCAGTAGCAGGAATATAGGTTGGCGATGCAGTATTTGCTCCTGTTAATGAACCGGTACCATTAATTATTGTCCAAGAAATTGAGCTCGGAATATGATTTGCAAAACTAGCTGTTAATGGTTTATTTAAACCTTCACAGAAGAAACCATCATTAGTAAATGTAATTGCAGCTTGTTTTGCAATGTTTATTTTGAAAGTTTTTACTATTGGTGTTGCACATGGAGCGATTGGATTTACAGTTAAAGTTAAATAAACATGACCGGTAGCGATATCTCCTGCTGTTGGAGTATAAGTTGGTGTCCAAGTACCCGCTCCAGTTAAACCAGCCATATTTGGGGTGGTCCATTGATACGATAAAATTGAACTTGGGTTGACTAATGTTACATAACTTGAAGGAACTGTATACGAAGTTTGAGTTTCACAAATAGTTACTTCAGTAGGATTAACGGTAACTATTGGATTTTTAACAATAGAATAAGTTACGGTACTTGAAACTGTTCCTGAACATGGTGCAATTGCATCTCCTATTAATGTAAGTAGTACCTGACCACTTGCAATTTCAGCTGTACCTGGCGTATATTCTGTAATAGTATTTAAGTTAGAAGTGGTAAATAATCCATCTCCTCCATTATTAGACCAATGTAAATTTGTTACATCACTTGAGAAAGCATTTGATGTTAAAATAATTGAATTTTCACATATTGTTTCTGAGTTACCCGCTCTAACTATAGGTTTTTTCTGAATTAGAATAATAATTGTTTTTGAAACTGGTGAACCACAAGGAGCATTTGGCTGAGCGGTAATAGTTAAAACAATTTGGTTATTAATAATGTCCTGAAGACTTGGAGTAACAATAGGATTTAAGATTGTTGTATTTGAAATTGTAGTTCCAGTAGCAGAACTCCAAACAAAACTTGAATAATTTGAAATCGTAGTTCCTAAAACAGTAACATTGGTTATGTCTTCACAAATTGGTAATTGGTTGGTTACCGAAATTGTTGGAGATTTAACTAATGTCAATTGTAATGTTGAAATCGATGGAACCGAACAAGGCGCAATAGCATTTGCGGTAAGCGTTAATGTAATTGGTGAATTTAATACATCAAAAGCACTAGGTGTATAAATTGGTGCTAAAATAGTGGTATAATCAAAAGTCCCTGTTCCTGAAGTGGACCATACTAAATTATTTACCGTACTTAAATCAGCTGTTGCCGTATTCAATAGAAAAGGAGTGTCACATTTTGTTAATGCAGGCCCTGCACTAGCAACCGGTAATTTTTGAAAATTAAGCACCAATGATTTTGATACCGGAACGATACAAGGGGCATTTGAATTTACAGTAATTGTAAGTGATACAAATCCAGCTGCTAAATCGTCAACTGATGGATTGTATATTGGATTTAATGGATCTCCAGAAGGTGAAAAAGTACCTGTTCCACTGGTTGTCCAAATTTGAGAATTTAACACATAATTTACTACTGATGTTCCTCCAATAGCATAGGTGTTTTGAGTAATACATATACTATCCGAAATACCGCTTAAAGTAATTACCGGAAGTTTCTGTAAATTCAAACGAATCACATCTGTAACAACGCCTGTACATGGCGTAATGGTATTTGCTGTAAGCGTTAAATTCACAAATCCTAAATTATAATCAGCAGCAGAAGGAGTATAGGTTGCCAATAAAGTGGTTGCATTTGTAAAAGTTCCTGTTCCTGATGTTGACCAGGTTACGTTTGAATAATTTGCGGCAGTAGCTTGATTGGTAACATAGGAAGCTCCTTCACAGATAATAGCCGATGTAGGACCTGCATCCACAGTAGGTTTCTTAATAAAATGTAATGTAATTGTATTAGACCTAGATGAATTACAATTTAATGGATTTCTAGAAGCCGTTAATGTTAATGTTACTGTCCCCAATGTATAATCACTCGCCGACGGAAAATAAGTTGGAGATATTGCACTGGTGTTTGGTGCAAAATTTCCAGTTCCTGAAGAGCTCCAAGTTAGATTGTCATAATTTGAAGGTACTACTCCAGTTACAATATAAAAAGGATCGCCAACACACATATCAATATCTGGGTTAATTACTGTAATTACAGGAATTTTATTGATAACTAATGTCATTTGATCTACAGCATTGGCATTACAAGGGAAATTCTTAGTTGCAACCAATGTTAAAACTACTGAACCGTTGTTATTATCACTTGGTCCAGGGGTATAGGTTGGAGAAATTGTGTTTCCTCCGGTAAATGTTCCGTCTCCATTAGTACTCCATTGAACTCCTATATTATTTGAAGCGGTTGCAGTCGTTATTTGGTAAGTATCCCCTTCACATATTTGAGCATCGTTTCCAGCATCTGCTGTAGCTCGGGGTGTAATTGAAATTGTAGTATTTGAACTTGCTGAAACCGAACAAGGTGCGATTGCACTTGCAACCATTGTTAAATATATTGTTCCAGATTCTGTTAATTGAGAATTATAAGTTGGATTTGTTGTATTTGCATTAAGAAAACTTCCTGTTCCCCCACTTCTTATCCAATTATAAGCAGATGCATTTGTTGCTGAACCTGGAATTGTAACACTATCCCCTTGACAAATTTGTTGAGCTATACCTGCATTTGCAGTTGGATTTTTTTGTATAGTTAAAACCAATTGATCACTAGCATTTGAACAACCTGATTGTGTTCCAGTCAAAGTAAAAGTAACAGAACCGGCGTTAACATCTCCAGGACTTAAAGTATATATTGGATCTTCATTGTAAATATTATCAAAAGCACCTGAACCAGTTGATGTCCATGTAATTGTTGAAGTATTACTAGCTGTAGCTTGTAATTGGTAAGTTGTATTACTTTGACAAATTGTAGCATTTCCTCCTACCACAATACTTGGTACAGCATTTATTGTATAAAGTACACTGTCAGAAACTGTAGGTCCACAATTATTTATAGGAGTTACGGTAACAGAAAAAGTAACAGTAGTATTTAAATCAGAAATTGCAGGAATATAAATTGGACTTATTGCTGTAGGATCTACAAAATTACCGTTACCATTTTGTACGGTCCACAATATAGAACCCGCATTTTGAATGGAAGCATTTACGTTGATCGAGCCTTGACATACTAAGGTGTCAGGACCAGCATTTACAATCGGATTTTTAATAATTGTTATTAGAATACTATCCGTCGAAGGAGTGATACATGGGTTGTTTCCCGTAGCGCTTAAAGTTAAAGTAACTGTACCATTTTGAATATCATTAAATCCAGGAATATATGTAGGTGTAAGTGAATTAGCGCCTACAATTGTTCCGTCTCCAGTACCCTTAGTCCAAAGAATAGTTGAATTTACTACATTTTGTGCAGTTGCTGAATTTACTGGAACCGTATAATTAGAACCTTGACAAATTGTTGCTGAAGGCGGACCTGCATTTACAACTGGAGCGGGAGTAATTAATACTGAAACAGTATCTGATGATGATGGACAAGCTGTATTTGAGGAAGCCGTTAAAGAAATAGTAATTGGACCAACATAATTAACATCACTTGCACTTGGAGTATAAATTGGAATATATGGGTTCGATGAATTTAAGGTGCCTGTAATTCCTGTAGGTAATGTCCAAACTAAACTCGATGCATTTAATGTACCCGTAGCATTCAATTGAACTGGATTTGTTCCACAAGTAATTGCGTCTAAACCTGCATTTGCAATTGGTTTTTTATCTATAATAATAACTACGTCTTGAGTATAAGTTGCCACACATGGATTTGCCCCAATAACCGATAATCTTAAAGTTACACTTCCTAAAGTTACATCTGCTAAACTTGGAGAATAAATAGGATTAAGTATTGTATTATTATCAAAACTACCTGACCCAATTACTTTAGTCCAAACATATGAAGCATATTGATTGGCAATTGAAGCATTTAATTGAACTTGTGTTGTTGTTTCACAAATATTAAATTGTGGTGCACCAACTATTGTAATTACAGGAATTGGTTGAACAGTAACCACAATTTGATTTGTTTTTTTACAACCAGTTGCCGTAACCGTTTCCTCCATTAAATAAGTTGTAGTAACCGCTGGAGTTACTGAAGGATTTGAATTTGTTGATAAAAATCCTGATGGGGTACTTGTCCAAGAATAAGTAGAACCAACATTTGAATTGGCTCCAATAGATAGTGAATTACCCTCACATATAGTAGTGTTTGAAATTACAGTTGCATTTGGAAGTGGGCTAACCACTAGTTGAAATTGATCTTGAGAAGCACAACCGGTTGCAGTATTGGTAACTGTATAGGTATAATTTTGAGTAACAACTTGATTAAAAGTAATGCTAATTTGTGGTAGAACACTAGTAAAACCAGTATCTGAAGTCCATGCATAGGTATATCCTGCAACAAATGGATCGCCAAATGTTTTAGTAGAACCATAACAAACTTGTTGATTTGGAAAATCAGTAACTACCGGAGTACTTTTTACGGTTATTGTTACCACATTTGAATAAACAGAAGAACAAACTCCATTTTGAACCACTGCTCTAAATTGTGTTGTAGTGGTTAATGCTCCAGAAGTATAAGTGGAATTAATGTTGGTAATAGTTGTCCAAGAGGATCCACTGTCAACAGATTGTTCCCATCTAATAATAGAACCTGTATATCCTGAAAGTGACAATAATCCACTGTTTTGACCAGAGCAAATAGCTGTTGAAGTAGTCAATGTACCTCCTACACTTTGAGCAACAATATCAATAAATCCAGGTGTAGAGTATGCAATTGGTGAAATTCCATTTTGTACCACCGCTCTAAAAAATAATGGAGTACTTAAATTGGTTACTGTATAAGTTGAGCTTTGAACGTTTATTGTAGAAACATTTGCAGAAAAATCACTCACAGTAGAAGATTGCCAATTTAATATACTTCCTGTGAATCCAACTAATGTTAAAGTTGTTGAATTAGTTCCAATACAAACTGTGGTAGTTCCTAAAACCGTTCCGCCATTTGAATTTGTAAATACTGAAACACTTACAGAAGTTCTTGCAGTACTTTCACAACTATTTACAACTTGTGATGCAAAATAAATTCCTGTTGATAATAACGTAGAACTAGGAATTGCTGTTCCTCCTACTGCATTTGTATACCAAAGTGGAGACCCCGAACTTACTATCTGTAAATTAGAAACTGTTGCATTTGCAGAAGACAAAAATGATTGTGCACTTGCTATTGGTGCAACCGGTGAAGCTGGTTGATTATTGATTACAATAGCATTTGAAAGTGCAGATACACAACCTGCTTGATTCGTAATAGTATAATTATATGTTCCTGATTGCAATCCTGAAAGTGTTGTTGTACTTCCTGTATTTGAAAAGGTAACCCCGTCAGAAACTCTTGTTAAGGTCCAATTTCCAGAAGGCAAACCACTTAAAATAACACTTCCAGTAGCAACTGCACATGTGGGTTGATTTGTTACACCCACAATTGGGGCGCTTTGACTTGGTGCTAGATCAATAACTACATTTTGCGATGCTAATGAACTACAAGTTCCATTAGAAACTGAAAATGTATAGGAACCAGAGGTAAGATTTGTTACCGTAAAGGTATTACCTGTATTGGTATACGTTTGACTTCCAGGTAATTTTGTTAGGGTCCAATTTCCAGTTGGCAAACCACTTAGAACTACACTTCCAGTTGCATTTGCACAACTTGGTTGCGAAATTAATCCTGTTGTTGGAGCAGTTGGAATGTTTGGTGCTGCAGTAATAATTACAGTATTTACTGCTGAATTACAAGAATTAGCATCTCTAACTGAATAATTATAGGTTCCAGCAATTTGATTATTTAAAGTATAAGAAGATCCTGTTCCATTATAAGATCCTGGATTAATTGTCCAGTTTCCAGATGTTGGTAAACCTGAAAATTGAATTGTTCCAACATTTGATGAACAATTAGGCTGAACTACATTTAATAGTGGAGCTGTTGGTAACGGATTTACAGTTACGGTAACTGCGCTTGTATTATTACAACCATTTGAACCAATAGCCGTTACTGTATAAGTTGTTGTTGCTGATGGAATAAAAGAAACATTATCTGTAACTGCATTATCCCAAGTATACGTATTTCCAGCAGTTCCAGTTGCCGCTAATGTTAACGATGTACCAGAACACAATGAACGATTTGAACCAGCACTTACCGATGGTAACGATTTAACAGTTACAGTTGAACTTGCTGTTCCTGTACATCCATTATTGTCTACTGCGTTTACAGTATAAGTAGTTGTTGTGGTTGGGTTTACACTAATTGAAGCTGTAGTTCCCATGCCTGAGCTCCAGGTATAAGTACTTCCTCCTGTTGCAGTTAATGAAGTTCCTTGGTTGGCGCAAACAGAATTATTTCCTGCAATTGCAACAGTAGGCAAACTATTAATTAAAACCGAAACTGAATTTACATTTGAACATCCATTTGCATCAGTTCCTTTTATATAGTAAGTTCCAGAACTTGCAACAGCATTTGGATTTGCCAATGTATTTGTAGCTGGAGCATTTGTAAAATAGGAGAAATTTAATCCTGAAGTGGAACCAGTGGTAATTGTACTTGAATTTAAATCAATTGTGTTTGGTGAACAAGCAGGTGCTGGATTTCTGGTAATTACTGATGGTAAGGCATTTACAACAAAATTTGAAGTAATTGAACATCCATTAGAATTTGTATAGGTAATAATACTGGTGCCTGGAGAATTTCCTGTTACTAAACCTGTGTTAGTAACTGATGCTATTCCAATATTTGATGATTGCCAAGCGTTTAAAGCCGGGGTTCCTGATCCAACTAATGTTGAAGAACCTCCGTTACAAACGGATAAATTTCCTGTAATTGTTGGTAACGTATTTACATTTATTGCAAACGTATTTGAATAAGTTACTGCACAACCTGTATTTTGAACCGCCACCCTATAATAAGTAGTTTGAGTTAAAATTACTGGTTGATAAGTCGCTGATGTATTAGCAATTGTGGTCCAAGGAGCATTTCCAGTTGTGGATGATTCCCAATTTAATATCACACCTCTTTGGCCGGTTAATGACATGGTTGAGGCTATAGTTCCAGAACAAATTGGGCTGGTTCCTGTTAATGTTCCTCCTAAAGTTAACGGCGCAACATCAATATTAAATGATATTGGAGCTCCAACACACCCTTGAAAAGTTGGGGTTACTGTAAAAACAGAACTCAAAGTGGTGCTTACCGTATTTGCAGCTGTAAATGATGGAATTGGAGAAGTCGTTCCAGATGAAGTACTTAATCCAATAGCAGCATTGTTAGTTCCGGTCCAAGCAAAAGACGTTCCAGTTCCTGAATTTGGAGAAGATGCTGTTAGGTTTATTTGATTTACAATACCACCGGCGCAAACCGAAATAGTTGAAATTGGCGAAACTACTGGTCTTGGATTTACAGTAATTGTATAACTTTTTGGAGTTCCTAAACATCCATTGATGGTAGGGGTAATTGTAATTGTGCTTGTTAAAGGCTCTAATGTTGGATTTACTGCTGTAAATGTTGGAATATTACCCACACCACTCGAAATTAATCCTATAGCATTATTTGAATTTGTCCAACTAAAAGTCAGTCCTGAAGGCGTCGTAGAAGTTGCCGGAGTTCCCAAAATTGCAATTTGAGCTACTGTTGATCCAACACAATAAGACAAATTAGTAAATGTTGTTGTTATTGTAGGTGGTAAATAATTAAATAAAGTAGCAGAAGCAATGCCGTCTACAGAAAAATATCCTGAAGTAACCCCACATGGAACGGTAACTTTTAATTCTGTCGCAGAAACAAATTGAATATTTGCAGCTGGAATTGCAGTTGTTCCTAAAGAAACTGTAGAAGTTGCTGTAAATCCTGTACCATTTAAAGTTACAATAGTTCCCGCATGACCTGTCGTAGGCGATATTGGATCAACTGTTACTAATATAAGTTTGACTTTTTCAGTCGAAATCGAAGGATTACAATCTATGCTATTTGAGAAAAAATTACTAGTTATTAACAAAAAAGTTGCTATTAACGCATATTTAATTTTATTTAATACTATCATAATGAGGGATTTATGGTATTTTGGTAAATGACATACCTTGCAAAAATACTGAAATATTTGTTAATAACTAATAAATTCTATTTTTCAGTGTTAAATAATAATTAATTTAGTGAGTGATATAAAAATAAAAAAGCCCAACAAAATTAGTTGGGCTTTAACTATTTACATTGATAAATTAACTACTTATAATACTTTTTATATTTAGGATAGGTTATTAAACCTATTAATGAAATTGTCAATAAAGATTGCCAAATCCAATCTAAAGAAGTTGCCTCGCCGCTAGCATATGAATGCAATCCTACCAAGTGAAAATTTACTCCATAATAGGTAAATAAAATGGATACAAAGGCAAACATACTCATCAAATTAAAAACCCATTTTCCTCGGAATAAAGGCACAAAACGAGAGTGAATTACAAAGGCATAAACCATAATGCTAATTAACGCCCAAGTTTCTTTTGGGTCCCAACCCCAATACCTTCCCCAACTTTCATTGGCCCACTGACCTCCTAAAAAGTTCCCTATGGTTAACATAATTAATCCAATAGTCAACGCCATTTCATTGATATAGGTAATCTCTTTTATGTTCAAGGCCATTACTTCTTTATTCTTTTCATTCGTAAAGAAAATAAGCAATAACGAAACAAATCCTAATATCATTCCCAATGCAAAAGGCCCGTAACTCGCCACAATAACAGCAACGTGGATCATTAACCAATAGGAATTTAATACTGGCTGTAAATTGGCAATATCAGGATCTATCCAATTCATATAAGCAGCCATCAAAATCATTGAAGCCACAAATGCAGAGGATGCAACTGTTAATTTAGATTTTCTGTCAAATGCCAATCCGAAAAACATGGTTGCCCAAGCTACATATATTATAGATTCATAAGCATTACTCCAAGGGGCATGCCCTGAAATATACCATCTTGCAATTAATCCTAGAGTATGTAAACCAAATAAAATTGCAATAACAACATGCATTACATTTACAGAAATACGGGTAAACTTATTGTCTTTGAATATTTTAATTATAGTAAATAGCAACATTAAAACTCCAGCCATCATATATAAATAAAACAACTTTTTGAAAATATCATACTTATTATAAATGATTTCAGCGGTTATTTTTTCTTCGGAAGGCATGACTTGTACTCCAAATTTTCTTTGATATTTTTTTACCCCATTCAAATAAAAATCAACGTCTTTATAGTTATTTGAAATAGCTGCGTTTTGTAAGGAATTGATATATAAAGGAACAATTTGAGAAGCAAAAATAGAATCCATTCCTTTCAAACCAGCATGACTTAATTCTAAATGAGAAACCCATTTATTGTTTTCATCCTTTGGAATTGGGAAAATTCTTAGGATACTTCCTGAAGTTGCTTGGTTTAATAAATTGACTTTTTTATCTGTTTCAACAAAATCTTTTTCAAAATTATTTGGATTGGCCGATTTATAAGCTCCATCTAAATAAGGGGACAATTTATAATTTCCAGTTTTATCAAAAAACGCAATAAAAGGAGCGTATTTTGCGGTTTTTTCGATGCCAATAATTTTACGAATACTGTCATTTCCTGCTTTTATATAAATCAATGGAATTTCATACCAAGCCGTTGGAAATTGCGTCATTGATAGAAATACTTGATCAGAATTCATTCCGTTATACGTATCTTTATGACTCACTTTTCGCAATAATTCTGAGGAGAATGTATTTAATGGTTTCATTCTACCGCCAGCATCTTGAATCACTAATCTTCCAAATTTTGCAGCATGTTCTTCTGAAACTTTGAATTTTAAAAGCAATGAATCTATTTGTTTTACAGAAAATGGTTCTTGTTTGTGCTGTGAAAACGAATTGAAACTTAACAATAACAATATTAAGGTAATCAACTTAGATTTCTTTGATTTTAACACTTCCAATTTTCTTTTTATATCAGCAAAACGAGAGTGCTTGGTAAATAAAATCGACATCATTCCAAAAAACAACATAAAATACCCAATATACGTTATCAAAGTTCCCCAAAAATCGTGATTTACAGATAGAATAGTTCCTTTTTCATCTGGATCAAATGAAGATTGGAAAAATCGATATCCTTGATGGTCCAAAATATGATTCATATAAATTTTAGCATCGAATTTGGATTTACCATCTTGAACAGTTACATCGCTTTCAAAAGCGGAATAACTTTTCTCTGTTCCAGGATATTTCAACGCTTTAAAATCATTAAGTTTTATATTAAAAGGCAAGGAATAGGCTTTGCTGCCAAAGAAAAAAGTATATTCTATTTTTCCAATTTTTACCACTTGTGACTCCCCTACCGATCCTTTTGTACCCAATAAAGTAACTTCTTTATTTTGACCTTCGGCTTGTAAATTCAATACCAAAGCATCTTCATGACTTTTAGCCTTGTAATCATTTTTAGCAACATAAGAAATGGAACCTTTGATTGCTGGATCTGGAAAAACAAATTGTGTTCCACCCACATTATACAAAGAACGCATCATTAATGGTTGAACTAAATCTTTTGCAACTGACCCTTTAAATTGATCCGCCATTCGCATAAATTGTCCGTCAAATGGAGTTTGAATGGTCGATGAATTTTCAGTTATAGTAATATTGGTTGCCCCTTTTACAAATTTATTTAAGGAGAATAGCATGTTGTGAATATTTTGAACTTCGCCTTCTTTCAAATAATGCTCGTGACGGGTACCGTCTCCCGATTCTACCATTTTAAAATACAATTCTCCTTTTGGATCTGGCTTGATTGTTTTGGTGGCACCCAATAAATAATCTTTGTAGGAAATCTCAAATTGCGTGGTATCAAAATTATTTGAAATAGAAAAATTGTTATTGGTAACTGGGGAAAGCAACAACGATTTTTCAAAAACGCGCCTTCTCATTTGACCTTGATAATCACCATCTACAAAAACAGTCAGAAACATTTTATCAGAATAAAACTTATTTTCTGAGGCACCTTCACGAATTGGCATTACGCCTTCATAGCTAATATAACGGGTTATAAATGCTCCTGAAAGAGTAAAAATAAAAGAAATATGAAGTAGTAAAGTAGCCCATTTTTCTTTTCGTAAAAGTTGGTATCTTTTTATGTTTCCAGCAAAATTTATTAGGAAAAATCCCATAATTGCTTCAAACCACCAGGCATTATAAATCCAAATTCTAGCAGTATCGGTATTGTATTTACTTTCGATAAAAGTACCGCATATCATTGCTATTGCAAATGACAAAAATAAAAAAGCCATTAATCGCGTAGAAAACAAAAAAGAAAGTATTTTCTTTAATATCTTCGACACGACAATCAAGGATGGTATTGTCAGGAAATGTAGATACATTTAAGTTAAAATGATATAGCAGAGCTTTCAAACAGTTCTGCTCCCACTTCATGCCGTAACCTTTATCAAAAAAATCATTGTCCTTAACGTCTTTTAGGAACGAAAGAGTATCTAGTAATTTATTATTGTATTCATTATTTTTGATATAAAAGTGACTCATACAAATTCCATTCCAGTCTGAGCTACACAAGAAAGAACTCTCTTCGTTTATATTCGTTATGTCTAAGAAAGATTTTTTATTATTTAAAAACAGAGAATCTATATCGCTCCAAAGCACATAATCATATTTCAAAAAACAGTCTTTCACAGCGAGTAGCTTATTCCAAGAAGGATGAACTGATTGATCGAACACTTTATCATAGATTTGAATTTCAAAATTATTATACTCACAAAATTTTTCAAAAGATTTTATAGCTAAAGGCGCAAAACTTTTAAAATTATCAGTATATAATGTCGTCAGGCAGACTTTCACAATTAATTATATTACAATGTGTAAAATAAGTTAACAATATGATAAAATACAGATCAGAACTATCCTCCCTGTTCCAAGAAAAAAACTCTTTAGGAAAAGGTGTAGAAGTAGGGACTTTTAAAGGAGAATTTTCCAAAGAAATTATGGAGAATTGGAAAGGTTCATTGTATATGGTTGACGTTTGGAGACCTTTATCAAATGAAGAATATTTAGACTCTAGTAACCATGGTAACCATGAAACTCAAATTTATGGTGAAGCTATAAATAACATTAAAGGTTTTGAAGATAGGGCAGTAATGGTTAGAGCAACCTCAGAAATTGCCTCTGATATGTTTGAAGACAATTCTTTAGATTTTGTTTATATTGACGCTAACCACGCTTATGACTATGTTGTTCAAGATATTGAATTATGGTACCCTAAAGTAAAAGAAGGTGGTTATCTATGTGGTCATGATTATATCAACATGGATTGGAATAAAGACCCTAATTTTACCCAAAACGGAAAAGATAAACACATTTATAGTAATAATTTCTATCACGGAGTATTTGGAGTTAATCCGGCCGTTGATGAATTTTGTGAGAAAAATGGGTATGATTCTCAAGTAACTAAAGAGTGGTTTGGAACTTGGTGGTTAAAAAAAAAAGTAGATACTAAAAAAATCGCGGTCTTAGTTGTTTACGACGACAACTATGAAGAAATGAAAAAAATAACCGTTGATGATAACATTCAACAATATTGTGAATTACACAATTACACGTTAATAAAACATAAAGTTGAAGAGTCCGATAGACACGCGTCATGGTACAAAATATCAAAATCAATTGAAATCTTAAAATCAAATGAGTTTGATTGGGTGTTTTTTATTGATTTGGATTGTTTAATAATGAATCCAACTATAAAATTGGAAACCATTATTGACGAAAAATATTCATTTATTGTTCCATCACATAACGTACCCGCAATTGACACCCCAACAATAACCCCATTCAATACTGATAATACAATAACAAGTCAATTTTTAGTTAAAAATGACGAAATGGGTATTAAAATATTAGAAGATATATGGGAGGCGAATGGATGGCCGGAAAATATGGATATTAACACTTTTGACTACGAAGGTAGACAGGCAAGAATAACCATAACAAAACCTGAATTTTCAAATCACATTAAAATTATTGATGAAAAAATACTGAATCGATTTTGGTATATGAATTCACCATTTATGGTTTTTCACAATTTTGATGTGAATAATTTGGTATGGAACCCCGGAGACTTCATTGTACACGTAACCGGTTATAAAAAAGAGGACCGAATTAAATTACTAAGTGATTTAAACTATTTCTCAGGTGGTAAGGTAGTTAATGTTAAATTAAAAAACAGTACCCTATCATTTAAACCACTACTTGATTTACCTTACCTAAAACTACAAATTTTAGATGACCAAAATAACATAATTTTAGAACAAGAATACATGGACATGAGTTCAAAACAACCGTATTCACTAAACTTATCAAACTTCAAAAATACCAATAATTTTATAATTAAAGGTTATAATAAAATCAACAATTTAATATCATTACATAAAGTTTAAATATGAGAGCATTTATAACTCACACAACTGAAAATTATGAACACATCACACTAAATTTAGTTAAAAGTATTAAAAAATACTCTAACTATGATATAATTGTTTATACCATAGATTATGATGGTTCGGATAAATTACGAAAAGACGCCACTTGTAAACGATTAGATTTAAATCTACCTGAGATTGATGAATCAAGTTTTGTTTCAAACGTTAATGGTAATTCATATGTTAACAGACAACAAATTAGAACATACCTAACATTAGGAGCTAAAGTTGATGTGATGTTAGACGCATCCTCAATTATAGATGAATGGGTTTATCTTGATTCAGATAGTATCGTAAATACAAATATTGACGAACTATTTGATTATTGTGAAAAAGTAAAAGATTTTCCATTAGCAACTTTAGGTCCTTACGAATATGTTTTGTTAGTTAATCCTGATGGTTCTTTGGTTGGGAATCCATTTTGGAAAGAAGACAACACAATTGATTATGAAAACACTTTAGAGTGGCCATTAATGAAATTCATGGGATTAAAACCAAATCAAAGAAGTTATTATAAAACCACAAATCTTTTGGTCGGCAATTCTAACACAAAAGATTTTTTAAGAACATGGAAAGAGACTAAAGATATTTTACCAAAATTAGTTTCATTAAAAGAGATTACCCCATATCATGAAGAAACAATATACAATGTATTAACATGGAAAATAAATCCAAATCATGAAGGTTTACCAATTTCATATATTAATGTTACCGGAGCTGACACACTAAAACATTTCTTTAAATTTAACGGAAATAAACGTACAACAGTTAGAGAATTTTACACAATACCTGAAGACAAAAATAACATAAAAGTTTTCCACGGAGAAAAACGTCAATCGGAAATTGATAAAATGTTTGAAATAATTGACGGTAATGAGAAGATGAAAGTATTATTTTTAGCACCTCACTTATCTACCGGGGGAATGCCCTCATTCCTATTAAAACGAATTGAATCGTTATTGGAATATTATCAAGATAAGATAGAATTATTTGTTGTGGAGTATTCGAACCATAGTGACCACTATGTTGTGGTAAT
>ENA-OSIY01000959-OSIY01000959.1-marine-metagenome-genome-assembly--contig:-NODE-959-length-15757-cov-6.299936_pt1 | contig 15757 bp, 14 predicted proteins | sample MGYA00237884_ERZ534233 | MGnify/ENA primary metagenome ERZ534233 (study PRJEB26412, sample SAMN06343840) | marine metagenome | isolation source: estuarine water | place: USA: Columbia River Estuary... | reverse complement strand
CCTGTCTCGTGGGCTCGGAGATGTGTATAAGAGACAGCTGAAAGATTTTGATTTTAAAAAATGGCAAATTAATTTAATAACAATTGAACATAATTTGTATGTTGATGGGGATTTTAATAAAAATAGATTATTTAAATTACTTAGCGAGAATAATTTCGAAAGAGTTTTTGAAGATGTTGTTTGTTTAGATACTAATCCGAATTGTTATCAAAAACCATATGAAGATTGGTATGTAAATAAAAATATTTTATAATATGAAAAAAATTATTATTACAGGAGTTACTGGACAAGACGGCAGTTTCATGGCGGATTTTCTTTTAAAAAATACAAATCATACAGTAATAGCAGGAGTAAGGCGTTTAAGTATTACTAATCATAAAAATATTGAACATCTAAAAAATAATTCTAGATTTAAATTAATTGATTTAGATATTACAGATGCGCAAAATGTAGAAGAAGTTATTCGTACTGAGCAGCCAGATTATTTTATTAATTTTGCAGCGAATTCATTTGTTGGTAATAGTTGGACTATGCCAGTGAATCACATGAACACAAATTGCATGGCAGTTTTATATCAGTTAGAAGCTATTAGAAAGTTTGCGCCTCAGTGTAGATATTACAATGCTGGCTCTTCAGAAGAGTTTGGGGATGTCTCTTACATCCCGCAGGATGAATCACACCCACTTCGTCCTAGAAGTCCATACGGAGCTTCAAAAGCTTCAGCAAGACATCTTGTAAAGGTTTACAGAGACTCGTATAATTTGTTTGCTATACAAGGGTGGCTATTCAATCATGAAGGAATTCGTCGAGGAGAAGAATTTGTAACTCGTAAAATTACGAAAAACGTTTCTCGTATTTGTAAATCTATAAAGAATAACGAGCAATTTCAACCGCTTGAACTTGGAAATTTAGAATCAAAAAGAGACTGGAGTGACGCTGAAGATTTTGTCGAAGGAGTTTGGCTAATGCTTAATCAAGACAATCCAAATGAATATGTGCTATCATCTAATGAAACACATTCTATTAGAGAATTTGTTGAATTAGCTTTTTCTGAAATTGGAGTATCTGGCTATTGGAGTGGAGATGGTTTGAATGAACAATACATCATCGCTAATCACCTCCTTGAACAATCTAATTTAAAATCTTCAGTATTAGTAGCAATTAATTCTAAATTTTATCGACCTGCCGAAGTGGATCTTCTCTGGGGGGATTCTACAAAAGCTCGCACAGAACTAAACTGGACTCCCAAAACATCTTTTGAAAATCTGGTCCACAAGATGGTACAAAATGACCTTGACGAACTTTAAGACTATTGTATAATGGTGAATGCCTGCTAAAAAGACTAAGCCAAAATCTCAAAAAAAAGTCAACAAAAAGAAAATCCTCATAAGATTGGTGCTTATTCCCGCAAAGGATAAGCGCCTTTTTTATATGCGTGAAATGCACTTTTTGAATATTTTATGCGAGAGATATTCTGAAGAGTTTATGGAGGTAGCTTCTTTTGATAAGCAGTTTGATTCTTTAGCATATCTAGTTAGCGAAAAGCTTAAAGAGACGTTAGATCAAAAGTTCAGAGCTTTTAACTTTACCATTGACACTTCAAGGTATGAGAGTTATGATCTAGGCGATAAGTGTGATTCTGATGCATCTATCATTAATAAAACTAAAACCATCAAAGACTTTCTAAATGAGCAAAATTAAAGATAAAGAGTTTGTAAAATCATCCGATGTCTTGGGGTCATTCCTCAAGCAAAATTCTGAAGATCACTATAATTTTGAAGAAGAAATTGACTATAAAGTTTCTAGTGGATCTCTGCAATTGGACTTGCATTTAGATGGCGGATTGGGGCCAGGACTACACAGATTTTGCGGGCCAAATGAAACTGGAAAAACATCTTGCGCCCTCTCATTCATGAAGGGCTTTTTAGATGGTGGAGTTAATCGCAAAGGCTTTTACATCAAAGCTGAAGGTCGCCTCTCTAAACAAATGAGAGAAAGATCTGGTATTAAGTTTGTTTTCTCTGCGGATGAATGGGTTGATGGAACTTGCTTTGTATTTGAAACAAATATTTATGAAACTGCTGTTGATGCTATGCGTCAACTAGTGGGTAAAAATGATGAAAATAAATTCTACTTTTTCCTTTTGGACTCTGTGGATGGACTCATCTCTAAAGGAGATTTAGACAAGGGATTTGAAGATAGTAATAAAGTTGCTGGTGGAGCAGTGATTGCTGGTAACTTTATGAAGCGAATGTCAATCTCTCTGTGCAAGAGGGGTCACTTAGCAATTTTCATCAGTCAAGTTCGTGCGGATATTAAACTTGATCCATACTCTAAAGCTCCAGTACGCCAAACTTCTGCCACTGGCGGCAATGCTCTGCTTCACTTTGCAAACTGGATTCTTGAGTTTGAACCAAGATTCAAGGGAGATCTTATTCTCAAAAATCCCAACGACAATAAAATTGATTTAATCAACAATCCAATCATTGGTCACTTTGCAAAAGCTACAGTGAAGAAGTCTCCCAATGAAAAGACCAACTTAACAATTCCATATCCTATTAAATATGGAAGAAGTAATGGCAATTCAATTTGGATCGAAAAGGAAATCGTTGATATGCTTTATGCATGGGAGTTTATTTCTCGTAAAGGAGCTTGGATCAACATCTCAGAAGAGTTTAGGCAGTTAGTACTTGAAGAAACTGCCATCATAATTCCTGAGAAAATTCAAGGGGCTGATAATTTATTCTTGTTCATTGAGAATGATGTTAAATTAGCAGCTTTCTTGATTGGATACTTTAAGAAGCTCATCAATAATGAAGTTTAAAAACATCAATGGCAATCCATCGTTTTTAAAGAACTCTAAGAAATATGCCATTGATTGGGAGGTTGATAGCCGTAGTAAATTTCAGACAACTGTTAAAAACTTTTTAAAACTTTATTGGCAAAATGATAAAGTTTTTGAAGAAATGCGTGTTGTTGGAACAGCTTTGTCTTTAGACTTTTACAATTATAATAAAAAAGTTGCTGTTGAAGTTCAAGGTTTACAGCATACTCAATATGTTAAATTCTTTCATAGAAATAAACTGCAATACTTAAAACAATTAAAAAGAGATGACAAAAAGTTAAAGTTTTGCGAAGTCAACGAAATAGTTTTAATAGAAATTTATCCCAAAGACGTTCTCAATCGGGAGCTATTCTTGAATTTTGGAGTTGAACTATAAATCTGCCATTGACAAAACCACTAGTCTCACCTATACATATATATGATCTACGATTATGAATTAGAAAAACAGTTGCTTGCAGCTTTAATCAAAGAGCCAGATGATTATTGTGAGATTTCTAATTTTATTAATTCTAGAGATTTTTACTCTGACAATACAAATTTACATTCTTCAATCTTTTCAATTATCAAGCAAGCTATTGATAAGAGCGAAGGCATTGATGAGGTTATTATTGCTCAAAGAGTAAATTCTCTAGGACTATCTTTTGAGGATAATGTTAATCCATCTGATTATATTAGATCTTTAGGAATGAGAAAAGTTCCCAAAGGAAATCTAATTAAAACAGCTAGAGAGTTGAAAAAATACACAGTACGTAGAGAAATCTACGACTCTGCTCGCGAGGTTGCTAAGAAAATGAAGGGCATTAGTCCTGATTCAACTTATACAGACATCATTTCTCAAGCAGATCAAATCTATAATTCTCGCATTAATTTGTATGAATTAGGAAACGATACTCCAGAAAATATTTACGAAGAGATGGAAGCTCTCGTTGAGGAGAGAGGAAACAATCCCGTTGTCGAATTCGGCATGATGGGTCCGCATAAAAAAGTAAATCAAATCTATGGATCTCTTCTTCGCCCTGGCAACATCACTGTGATCGTTGCTAGAAGTGGTGTTGGTAAAACTCAATTTTGCATGGATTACAGCACCAAGGTTGCTGTCAAGTATGGCATCCCAGTATTACACTTCGACAATGGAGAAATGAGTAAAGAGGAACTCATCATGCGACAATGCGCTGCGCTCTCTGGAGTTCCCATGCATTTGATTGAAACTGGAAACTGGCGCAAAGCTGGACAAGATGTAGTTGACAAAATTAGATCAGTGTGGAGTCAAATTAAAAACCTCCAATTCTATTACTACAATGTTGGCGGTATGGATGTTGACTCTATGATTAAAACTCTCAAGCGTTTTTATTATGGAAAAGTTGGTCGTGGCAATCGAATGATCTTCTCATTCGACTATATCAAAACTACTTCTGAATCTGGGGGAGGAAAGAATGAGTGGCAAGTTGTTGGTGAGATGGTGGACAAGTTTAAAAAGTGCGTCCAGAAAGAAATCTTACATGATGGAAATCCCATCATTCCAATGATTACATCAGTTCAGTCTAACCGAAGTGGAATTACAAACAATAGAAACTCATCAAATGTTATTGATGACGAAAGCGTGGTTTCTCTTTCTGATCGAATTACCCAGTTCTGCTCTCACATGTTTATTCTTAGAAATAAAACTGCTGATGAAATTGAGTCTGAAGGTCGTAACTTTGGAACTCATAAACTCATCAATGTGAAAGCTCGACATCTTGGTCAAGATATTGCTGGGGCAGTTGAGCCTATTAGAATCGGAGATACTCTTAGAAAGAACTTCATCAATTTAGATTTTAAAAACTTCTCCATTAGCGAACGGGGTGATCTTCGTGACATCGCTAACTCAATGGATACAAATGGAGAACTAGAAACCGATGAAGATGACGACTTGCCAAGTTTCCGTTGATCCCAATCAGATCAAAAGCACTCTAGAATCTGTTGGCTACAAGCTAATGGATTTTGGAAATCACTGGAGAACTAGTGCTCTTTATAGAGGTGGAGACAATTCCACTTCTATTAGAATCTATAAAAACACTGGAGTGTGGACAGATTTTGTATCTGGCTCTCAATCTTTTCCACTAGAAAAACTGCTACAATTAACAGTCTCTGGAGACAAGAAAAAACTCAATAAGATTCTTGAGTCTTTAAATAAATCAGAAGACTTTTTTTATGAGCCTAAACAATTAATCGAAATGGAACGAATTTACCCAGACTCAATACTAGAGAAACTATTTCCTAATTACTCTTTTTACACCAAGAAGAATTATAAAGAATCAACTCTTAAATTTTATAAAACTGGATTTGCTGGCGAGGGTAAAATGTATCGCCGCATGGTGTTTCCTATTTATAATGAGAACAGTCAAATTATTGGATTCAGCGGTAGAAAAATTGATAGCTTTGAAAAGATTCCAAAATGGAAGCACTTGGGACAAAGAAAAAATTGGATTTATCCAGCGCACATTCCCGCAGTCAAAACAGTAGATTCTTGGATAAAAGAAAAAGAAGAAGTGATATTAGTAGAGAGCATTGGAGATAGTATGGCTCTTTATGAAAACAGCATCTTCAATAACATTGTCACTTTTGGACTAGGAGTAAGTCCCGCGATTATTAGTTATTTAAATTCTTTTCCACTAAAGAAAATAATTATATCTACAAACAACGACTTTGAATCGTCCATCAATCATGGATATAATGGAGCAATTAAGATTCTACTTTCCTTGATCAAGTATTTTAACTTTGATCAAATTGAAATTCGCCTTCCTCCACAATCATACAATGATTTTTCAGATGCTCATCAAGACAAGCATAATTTGCAATCTTGGTATAATCAAGAAATAGATCGTAAAAAGTACATTGAAAATTTAAAATACTACGTTCACAATCATAAAACAATCTTTAAACAAAAAGATGTAGACTCTTTGATGAAAATTTTGAAACATTATGACTGAACCTAAAACTACATTATCCGCAAGTAGAATCAAAACTCTTCAAAGTTGTAGTTGGTTGTATTGGTGCAAGTATAAATTAAATCTTCCAGATCCATCTAATGACGGCGCAAAGAGGGGCACTGTGTGTCACTTCATTTTTGAGCTTCTAGGCAAGCCAAGAAGAGAATCGATTCATCAATATATTATTGATAATAATGATCCTTTTTCTTATAGCGCAGTTAAACGATTAGTATTAAAACATGCTTTAAAATTAGAAGTTGCTGACGAGGAAAATTTAGAGTCTATCAGAATCATGATTCTGAATGGACTCAAGTATGATTTCTACGGCAGAGCTAATGGATTGATTTCAGAATCTTTTTCAGAGAAAGACTTTGAAATTGTTCGTCAAGATGAGCAAGCTGGAATCTCTTACAAGATCAAAGGATTCATTGACAAGCTATTTTTATACAAAGACGAAAATTTAGCGATTATTCGCGACTTTAAAACTAGTAAAGAAAAGTTTAAAGGAAAGGAAATCTCTGATAACTTGCAGGATTACATGTACAATCTTGCAGTTCGCCACATGTTTCCAGAATTCAAAAAGAGAGTTAGCGAATTTCTTTTTTTAAAGTTTGAACTAGATCAAAAACTTCTTCAAAAATCTGATGGTGCAATAGTAATGGAAAGAATCAATGAAGATGATTTGGATGGATTCGAGCATCAATTAACTTCAATTCAAAAATACATAGATGAACTTTCAGAAATTGATGCTAAATCTAATTTTGCTAAAAACTTTCCATTTCCAACAGACAAGTCTTTTAGCGGTCCACTGCAATGTGGATTTGCCAAATACAAAGGAGAACTTAAAAAAGATGGAAAGCCCAAGTGGGCATGTTCTATGAAGTTTGACTTTCATTATTATGTCATTTTAAAAGATGGAAAAGTTACTAAATCATTTTTTGAAAAAGACTTTGATGAATCTCTAGTAGAAAGCGACCATTCTTTTGAGAAGAGATACTACGCAGGTTGCCCCGCACATCTAAAACGCTCTTGACTTGTTCTCAAGGTGCAGTATCATAGAAGATGCTCGCTCTCTTCAAATCCAGCTGTTCTATTGGACGCAGTATCCTAACTCTAAATGATCCTAATAATTGTCATGAGAACGGACCAGATAGCATTTTCTCCATTGCTGTTGAGAATGATTTAAAAACAATTACTCTTGTGGAGGATTCTATGGTTGGATTTTTCGACGCATTTAGAATCAGTCAAGCTCTTGGAATTCAATTGATTTCTGGATTGAGAATCACATGCTGTGATCAGCTTGATAATGCAGCGTCAACTCACAAACTAATTGTTTTTGCTAAAAATGATCAAGGGTGCAAAGATTTGTATAGTCTTTACTCTAAAATTTATGTTGATTTCAATGGTAGAATCACTCATGAACAACTGCAATTAGCGTGGACAGACAACTTAAAGTTAGCTGTTCCATTCTATGATTCATTCATTCATCAGAATAATTTTTACTTTCAAAGCTGCATTCAAGAATTTGGAGATATCAAGCCAGTCTTTTTTATAGAGTCTAACAATCTTCCATTCGATGAGGCTCTGGAAAGAGAAGTTTTGAAATTTACTGAAAACGGCAAAAAGTTTGAAGTGCAAAAAACTAAATCTATTTATTACAAAGATAAGTGTGATGTAGAAGCTTTTCAAACTTATAAAATTATTTGCAATCGAACCTTTGGTCGCCAAGCTACACTATCCTCTCCTAATCTCAATCACTTTGGAAGTGATGAATTTTGCTGGGAATCTTATCTAGAACAAACTAATGAACGATAATCTACTTCGCTTTAATAATTCTCAGAAATACATAGTGCTCGACACTGAGACAGAATCCCTCAATCTAGTAAAGTCTAGACCATGGCAAGTTGCTTGGATTATTGCAGAGGGCAAACAAATCAAATCCAAGCACAGCCACTTTATCAAGTGGCCAAATCTAACAGTCTCCGAAGGGGCTGCTAAGGTGACTGGATTCTCCATGGAGAAATACGAAAGACTCGCCGAAGATCCAATGGAAGTTTTTAATAAACTAAAACCTTATCTTTACAATCCAGAGTATAAAATAATTGGGCAGAATCTTCTGGGCTTTGATGTTTATATGATTAATATTTGGAGAAAAGAAATGGGATTAAAATCAGACTACTCTTTTATTGATCGAATCATTGATACTAAATCAATTGCTGCCGCAATCTTTAAAAACATTTGGCCTGACAAGAGCAACTTTACTAGCTGGCAATATAAGCTTCTTCACGTTAAAGAGAAGGGTCTTAAAACATCTCAGTTGACCTTACTCAAGCACTATGGTATTGCATTTGATCAGGGCAAGTTGCACGATGCCTTGTACGATATTGAAATGAACTTCGATATTTTCCTCAAACAAATTTACGACATTGAAATATGATTACTAGTTTTTCTCCTTACAAAAGTCCATTTCCAGCGGGGGTTAAACTTCCAGAAATTCGTGTAGATCAAAAATACTACGATCTTCTTGGATGCCAATCAAGCATTTCTAATTTTAACTTTTTGCGCAAGCTTTGCTTTGAAGGTGTTAAGAAAAGAAAAATTGATGAGCTTCCAAACAAGCAAGTTTATTATGAAAGATTAACTATGGAGCTTTCAGTCCTAAATGAATTAGGATTTATTGATTATATTCTTTTGAATTGGGATGTTATCAACTATTGTCATGAGAATAAAATCCCAGTGGGTGCGGGGCGCGGAAGTGCTCCTGGCAGTTTAGTCTTATATTGCATTGCAGTTACAAACATTGATCCAATCAAATACGATCTCTTCTTTGAACGATTTGTTTCTAAAAGCAGAGCTAAAATCATTGAAAGCGAGGGGGAGATTTATCTAGACGGATCTCTTCTCGCAGACATTGACAATGACATTAGCTATGAGCGCAGAAATGAAGTTATTGAATATATTAATAATAAATACAAAGGAAAAACTTCTAAAATCCTCACAATGAACACTTTGAGTGGCAAGCTCTGTGTTAAAGAGTGCGGGAAAATTGTTGATGAAATGTCAGAAACAGAGGTGAACATTATTAGTGATTCTATTCCTAAAAAATTCGGCAAAGTTCTCAAGCTTAAAGATGCTTTTGATGAGAGTGAAGTTTTTAAAGCTTTCGCATTATCGCACAAAAAAGTATATACCATTGCTAATAAACTAGAAGGCTTAAACAAAAATACTGGAGTTCATCCTTCAGGGATTGCGATTAGTTTTTATAATCTTCCAGACATTATGCCAATCCAAAAGACTGGCGAAGATGCTATTGTATCTGGATACGACATGAACAGCGTCTCAGCATTAACTGTTAAATTCGACATCTTAGGACTCAGAACTCTGTCGGTGATTCATGATGTTTGTTCTATGATTGGAATTAACGTGGACGACATTAATGTTGAAGATCCTAGTATTTATGCAGCAATGCAAATCTTGAAAAGTCCCAAGGGATTGTTTCAAATTGAAGCTGATACCAATTTTAGAGTAGCTCAAAAAGTAGCTCCGAAAAATCTGCAAGAACTTTCTGCGGTGGTAGCCTTGGCTCGACCTGGAGCTTTAGACTTTGTTGATCGTTATGCAGATTACTCTCGCACTGGACAGTTTCAATCTATTCATCCATTTTTTGATGATGTGCTCAGTTATACTGGAGGCATTCCTTTGTATCAAGAGCAGTTGATGAAAATGGCAACTAAAATTGGATTTAGCTTGGACGAAGCTGAACAACTTAGAAGAATTGTTGGTAAAAAGAAAGTTGATCAAATGGCAACTTGGAAAGATAAGATCGCTGCTAAAATCGTAGAGCATAATCTTGATCCAATTATTGGTGAGATTTTATGGAAGGTGGCTGAAGACTCTGCAAATTATAGTTTTAATAAGTGCATTTTTGAAGAAGAGACAGTTGAATTAGATTCGGGAGAAATAAAAATGTTGAAAGATATTAACTGTGGAGATTATATCAAAGCTTTCGATATTCAAAATAAGCAGAATCATTATGTTCAAGTATTAGATATAATGAAAAATGAAAAAGAAATTTTTGAATTTGAAATGGAGAATGGGGTTTCTATCAAATGCTCTATGGAGCATAAGTTTTTATGTGAGCATGATTTAAAAATGCATCCTATTAAAGATATTCTTGAAAATAATTGGCTAATTATGTGTAATAATTAGTATGAGACTAATTAAAACAGATTCTAATCATAGATTAATTCCAGCAGAAGAATTCAATTTTTGTCTATTAGACAACGTAGATAAAAAAACAATAATTAAATTATTTCCAACTAGACAGGATGGAGCTTATTATTTAAATAAATTCAATAATTATTTAAAAAAATATCACAATACTGATATTGCTAATTATATTAAATTATATTTGCAAGAATATCCTAAATGCTTAGAGACGAATGAAGATGTTAATTTTCAACTTATTGGCGCTGGAGTATTATTTTCTAATTATAAACTTGGGAAAGGTTGTAATAAACAAAATGAAAAGTTTAAAAAGTTTTGCGAAAGAATCTCTATAGAGAGAATGGGATCTGCAAATCCAATGTTTGGAAAAGAAGCTTGGAATAAAGGAGATCTTAAATGGGGGGAACAAGTCAGAAATAGAAGATTAGGGTCAATAACTTCAGATGAAACAAAAATAAAACAATCTCAATCTGCTTTAGTTAGAAAAATTCACGGCCACTCTGGAAAGAAGCACTCAGAAGAGACTAAAAATAAATTAAGTGAAATTACAGCAAAAAGATATAGCGACGGAACTTTTAAAAGGGAAACTTCTATACATATCAAAGTAAGAGAATTTTTAAATGAAATACCACTTAAATGTTTATTTGAAGAAGAGTATCATTTAGTATATTTTTCTTTAGATTTTGCATTTCCTGAATTTAAAATTGCAATTGAATGCCAAGGAACTTATTTCCATATAGATCCTCGATTCTACCCAAATGGACCATCTGGGAAAATACAAAAAAGAAACTTTGGAAGAGATAAATCTAAGAAAAAATTTCTTGACAAAAAGGGTTGGACTATGATAGAGTTATGGGAGACTGAAATAAATAACGAAGAATTTAAAAATATTTTAACATGCAAGCTACAAGAATTAAATCTTTTAAACCATTAGGTATTAAAAAAACTATTGATTTGGAAGTCGATTCCACTGATCATAATTTTTATCTTAAAAACTTAATTACATCAAATTCGCATTCCATTTCATATGCGAATCTTGCAGCTATTACAATTTATTTAAAATTCAATTATCCACAACAGTTTTATTTGAGTCTTTTAAAGTATGCTCAATTTGAACCGAATCCTCATGAGGAAATCTCGAAAATCACACAAGAGCTTCCATTGTTTGGTATCAAGCTTTTAGCTCCAGATTTGGCTCAGTCTGAAATTGATTTTATAATTCAAGGAAACGATATTCGTTATGGATTAAACTCTATCAAAGGAGTGTCTACTAAATCATTAGAGAGTTTGATTGAGTTTCGCGAAGGACAGTTCAATAACAAGTACGAGGTCTTTTTAGCTGCCAAGCAAGCGGGGCTTAATATTGGCGTCTTATCCGCTTTGATTCAAGCTGGGGTACTTGATCACTTCTTGAATAAAGATCGCTGTAGGCTTGTTCTAGAGGCACAGGCGTTCAACCTACTCACCGACAAGGAGAAGCGTAGCGTGATAGCTCTTGGAGAGCGCTTCAACTATGATGTTTTGAAGTGTATTCACGAATGCACAAGTCAATCGCTTGTAGATGACAATAACAAATTAATCTTTTCTGAAAAAAGATTCACTACTTTTAAATCAAAATACGAACCATATAAAGTAATTTATGAAAAAAATCACAAGCACTTAAAATTTGCTAATTGGTATTTTGAAACTAAACTCTTGGGTTATAGTCACTCTACAAACATTAGAGAAGTTTTTACTGAAAACTCTGGAGAAACACTAATTTCATCTAGTGGAATTTCTGAGCTTGGAAACAATGAAAAAATTAAATTTGTTGGGACTGTGAGTGATGTCATCTCTAGAACTAGCGCTAGAGGAAACAAATATGCTAGACTAGAAATGTCTGATGAATCGGGCAATTTAACAGCACTCATGATGGACTCTCAACAAAATGCCACATACTCTAATTTCATTCAATCTGGAAAAGTTCTTCCCAAAAAAGGAGAAGTTATCATCTTGACGGGAAGAAAAAGCAATGATATCATCAGTATCAATAGCCTCTCCCCCTTAGAAGATAAAATTTATATGAAGCTATCTGATGTCAAGTAAAGTGTAATTTTTTATGATGGACATTAATAATATTAAGTTTACTCCTAGTGTTGAGAGAGCGTTTAACAATGTTAAACTAAAAGTCGCTAGTAGCGACCAAAATATTATTAATAATTGCTATCTATTTTGTAGTGCATGGCAAAACGCTAATAAAAATTTTAAAGAATATATTTTCTCTCGCGGCGTAGAGCTTTCTGATGAAAAAGTCGAAAGATTCATTTCTAGATTTGCGGTAAAGTATCCTTATTTGTTTGATTCAGAAAAGAAAGAAGTAGTCTTTAGCCCTTCTACAACATCTTCAATAGCTGAAGCTTTGAGCTTTGCTTATAAAAAGAATAATTATTTTATTGGAGTTGAGCATGTATTGTATGGTATTCTCAATACAACTGATGAATTTTGCAGCTTTCTTTTAACTCAGGACATTGATACAGAACACTTTAAAAATTGCATCGACTCTTTCGTATCTGGAAATATTTTTGCAGATGACGAGAGTGAGTATGAGGAGTACTATGCTGACGAAGGCGAAGAGGATGAAGAAGATGATTCTCCAGATGGAGTCAAAAATGATTATGGAGATGTAGAATATGGCTATCTCAAAAAATTTGGCAGTATTTTAAATGATGAAGTTAATCAACCATCGTTTCCAAAGATTTCTGGTAGAGACAATGAAATTGCATTAATTGAACAGTCTCTTTGCAGAAAAGTAAAAAGCAATTGTATTCTAGTTGGAGAAGCTGGAACTGGCAAAACAAGCATAGTAGAGGGATTTGCGCAGTTAATCTCTACCGAAGAGTACTCTGGACCGCTTCAAAACAATAAAATCTACAGTCTCGACATGGGACTCTTAACTGCTGGCACTAGATACAGAGGTCAATTAGAAGATCGCTTAGCAAAAGTGATCAAACAGTTAAAACTCCACAAAGAACTTATTCTTTTCATTGATGAAATTCACACAATGATTGGTGCTGGTAATAGAGAAAACTCTCTAGATGTTGCTAATATGATTAAGCCAGCATTAGCTCGCGGGGAAATTAAATGCATTGGAGCAACAACTATCGAAGAGTATAAAAAAGCTTTTGAAAAAGATGCTGCACTTGCTAGAAGATTTGATATGATTAACATTGATGAGCCTTCAAAACTGATGACCAAAGAAATGTCATTCAAAGCTCTGCCTAGTTATGAAAAATTTCATAAAGTTAAATATCCTGAAAACGTTTTGAATTTAACAATTGATTTATGCGAAACTTACTTGCCGCATAAGAGATTTCCAGATAAAGTTTTTGATATCATTGATCAAGCTTCTACCAAAACTAAAATTAAAAACAAAAAAACTAGAACTCCTAAAGTATCTCTAGATTGCATCTATGAAGTGGTAGCTAATAAAATCAATGTTGATGTTGCTTCGATGAAGCAAAATCATAATAATGCTTTCCACAACTTTGAAACTGATTTAAATAAAAAAATTCTAGGTCAAGAACAAAACATCTCTAAAATCTACGATGTTTTAAGCTGCTCCAAATTTGGATTTCAAAAACCAAACAAGCCTATTGCTAGCTTCTTTTTTGTAGGACCAACTAGTGTGGGAAAAACGTTCACAGCCAAAGAGATTGCTTGTAAATTTTATGGTAATCCAAAAAATATTCTCCAATTAAACATGAGTGAATATCAAGAAACTACCTCTATTTCCAAGCTGATTGGAACTAGTGCTGGATACGTTGGATTTGAAGAGGGTGGCATTTTAACAGAGTTTGTTCGTAAAAATCCTAATTCTGTCATCTTGTTTGATGAAGTTGACAAGTGCCACAAAAATACCTTAGATCTTTTGCTTCAGATTTTGGACGAAGCTTGTATATCTGATAACTTTAATCGTAAAATCAATTTTTCCAGATGCATCATCATTATGACTAGCAACATTGGCAATGAAGAGGCAAGCCAGAAACAAGTGGGATTCATCTCTCAAAAAGTGTCTAATGAAAACTCATTCTTAGCTTCTGTAAAAAAATATCTGCGACCAGAGCTAGTGGCTAGAATCAATGAAATCATTGTTTTTAAAAGCTTAGAACTCTCTCACTTTGAACAGATTATCAGCACTAAGCTCAACTCAATTAAAAGCATTCTAAAAGAAAAAGATATAGAATTATCATTCTGCAAAAAAACTCTGTCACACTTGTCTAGTATTGTTAAAAAAGAAAATAATGCTCGCAACATTGACTCAATCATTAGAAATCAAATCGAAGCTCCCCTAGCAAAATTCTACTTAAAAAACTCCAAAACCTTAAAGATTTCTATTAAAGTTGTTGACAATAAGCTTGTACTGAGTTAATATCTCCTATATGAATAACACAACTACATCAAATCAACGACGCTCTTCTACTTTAAACGAAACAGTTTCCGCTCTCAGAGGTTCTCGCGGCAGGTATTTTGGATTGGATACAGTTCAAGGTGAAACTCTCAATGCGCGTTTTGTGGGTGAGACTAATTGTTACATGACAGTTTATGATCGCAACGCTGATCAGTTTAGGAGCTTTAGTAAAAAGTCTATTGCTAAGGTGCGAATTTCCAAAAAGGAATATGTTGTTGGTTAATAGTGGATAGTATATGGGGTGCGCTATTAGCGCATCCCATTTTTTTTGTACACAAACGTCATGAATTTAAAATCAGTAGTAAAAAATACAGCCTTCTTGTTTGAAAGAGTAGAAAACAAAGGCGAAGACTTTGAAATTATTGATGAAATTATTAAACACTGTGAACTTGGCGAGAGTTCTAGTATTGAATTTGTTGCATCTAATTACAATTACGATGTTTATAAAGCTAGCATTAACGGATACTCTTATTGTATTAAATATAGTTTAGATGTTGATTATAAGGGCTTTGAATATGAGCATAACATTCTATCTAGCAGCAAGCTAGCAATGCAGCCAAAACCATTTAAATATGGAATTGTAAAATTCGGTGATGAAATATCTTACTCAATCACATCATTTGAAAATGCTGAAACTATTTATGAGGCAGGAAGAGGAGTGGTCATTGAAAATCTAGAAGCATTTATGAAATGTTATTTTTCGTTACAGAATAATAACTTGCCGCGAATTAGTTTAAAAGACTATTTATCAAACATCTTTGCAGAGTGCTCAGTAGAATCTTTGTCGGAGGACATTGTTGAATTATTTAAAACAGATGAATCTTTCAACAATATGCAGTCCATTATTGAAGAAATTAAAACTGATTTATCATCTTACTATACAATAGGAGTGGTAGACAAAAAAGAATTTTGTCATGGAAGCATAAACTCTGAAAATATTTTATTCAGAAATGATATCTTTAAATTTGTGAATTTTACAAAAAGCTTTTGCGGCAATAGTTATTTTGACTTTGCAGCAATTGTAGTTGAATTTAATTTAAATGAAACTCTAGAAAAGGAATTCTTCTTGGAATTTATTAAAAACCAAAATTTAGAATACTCTAAAACTCTTTGGGGCGAATATAAAAATTGCTTCAACATTCTAATCAGAGTCAAAATGCTAAAATTGTTATTTGATTTGATTCAAGAAACTTATGAATTTGAGGGCAGTAGACCATCCAAGATTTTTAATATTGTAAATTTATTCGCTTTGAACAGCGAGAGTTTCAC
>ENA-OSIY01000958-OSIY01000958.1-marine-metagenome-genome-assembly--contig:-NODE-958-length-15758-cov-7.083923_pt1 | contig 15758 bp, 17 predicted proteins | sample MGYA00237884_ERZ534233 | MGnify/ENA primary metagenome ERZ534233 (study PRJEB26412, sample SAMN06343840) | marine metagenome | isolation source: estuarine water | place: USA: Columbia River Estuary... | reverse complement strand
TAATGATACGGCGACCACCGAGATCTACACCTCTCTATTCGTCGGCAGCGTCAGATGTGTATAAGAGACAGCAGTATCATCTTCAGAATTCTCATCATCAGTATTATCATTATGGAGAAAATCTTGAGTTTTGTAATATACCCGATCCCGAGACAGTTCATCAAAATCTTTATCGGACAGCTCATCCTCGAGGCCACCAGGAACCCGGGCTGTGCCGTACGTCTTCAGCAAATACGCATTCCGTTTTTGATCATCTGATGACATTTATATTAAGTATATATTAATAATTGATAAAGTCTACCATTTTGTCTTCTTTTTAACGCTTATTTGAACACTATTTTTTTTCCTGTTAGCAGTCGGGTCGTATGTTTCCATTTCTTCATCGTCACTATTAATATTCTTTGATAATTCCCAGAACTCTTTTGAACCAAGCTTGAAATGTCCGTGTGGCTCTGCTCTGTACCAAAAAATTTGGTCTTGTAGTTTATTACTTTTTGAATTGTTATTAATTACAAGACACTCATAATTTTCTGTACATTGGTCCATTATTTGAGAAAAACTTTCAAACGTAGGGAACATGCCTGCGTAATTTTCATGGATGATTCTTCTATTTTTAATATATGGTTCTCGCAGAATAAAAACAAAATCAATATTTGTTCTAAGATTAGGAGGTATTCCAAGAGGATATTGCATAGTAATTATAAGCATAATTTTCCAATGCCGTCCATTCATGAATAACAACCGCATCATCTTATCTCTTGTCCACGAAGCATCATATAAACAATCATCAAGGATAACAAACGCTCTTGGATCAATTGACGATTTTTTGTAGGATTCAATTTCTCTTTTAATCTGCTTAAGAACTTGTTTTTGTCGTTTCAAAATATTTTCTATTATAGAAGTGTTGTATTCGTCATGTATGAATAATTTTGGAATATGTTGACTATAAAACCCATTGCCTGACTCGGTTCCTGATATGACTGTTCCTATTGGTATGTCTTGATGATGAAATAGTAGGTCTCTAACAATATAACTTTTTCCTGTGTCTCGACGACCTATCAGAACTACAACAGGACCTTTGTTTTCGTCAGGTCTAAAACTAATTTGTTGCATATTAAATTTACTCAGTTCTAATTCTGTTGACATTGTGAGATATTTAGAAAATATTTAGAGGATTAAATCGCAGAGATAAGTTAAAAAATCAAAAAATAAGTATATTATGTGTCTAATGGAGTTTACTTATAAAAAGAATGACAACATCGAACTCTTTAAAAGTGTTTGCTGTAGTGAAAGTATAGGAGTAACGTCGCCACAAAACTACAATCCATTGTACGAAACGTTTTTTAGTTTGTCTGATAATAATAGCAATCTTATTAGTCTTAATAATAAAAACAATGTTACTCAAGTTAAAAATAAAATTATGAATAACATCTATTTATGTAATATAGATGGTATAGAAAAAGAGGTTTTTTTTAAATACTCTCCGTTAATTGACCCATCAAAATACATTATTGGAAAATATGACATTGATGATTCAAGATTACTACAGCTTCCTTGTTTTGGTTCAACTGAATCTAATGCAAAAACTAGGGATCCTAATAATGCTGCTTATGTAGATGGGTTTTTCGCATATTTATCTAGTCAATTATTGCATACACATAATTTTGTTAATGCAGTTGATTTCTATGGTTCTTTTTTAGGAAACAAAACTAATTTTGAATATAACATAGCAGATGATATAGAACATTTAAATAATTCTGATTTTTTCCATAAAAATAACGGTAGTCTCTTTAAAATTGAGAGCGGTCTCGCTGAAAATATTTTTAATTTTGATACTAGACATAATAAAAATAAACTATCATTGACTACTTCTATGGATACTTGTGACGATGTTATAGAATTAAGTAGTTTATCCGAATTAGATAATCTTAACGAAATATTTGATTCGTGTATGGAAATATCAAATACTAACGATGGTTCAGTAGACCTACTTTTTTCACGTGATTTGTCAAATAACACTAAATGTAGCGATAATTCTACATGTTCATCGCGATCATCTGATACAGAGAATGATTCTGATAATGATGAAATGGTCGATAGTTTGTCTGACTCGGACGGAGGGTTTTCTACCGCATCAGAAGATGTTATGATAGCGACTATAAACTCATTTCCTGTAAATGTTATAGCACTTGAAAGGTGTAGTAATACACTGGATTCATTAATTATTGAAACAGGTAAGGAACTCACAGACAGCGAGTGGTGTTCAATTATTATCCAAATCATAATGTCACTTATTGTATACCAAAAAACCTTACAATTCACACATAACGACCTTCATACGAATAATATTATGTATATAACTACAGACAAACCGTTTTTATATTACAAGGTAAACGATATATATTATAAAGTACCAACATTCGGAAGAATTTATAAAATTATAGATTTTGGTAGAGCAATATATAAATTTAGAGGAAATATCGTATGTAGCGATAGTTACCACAGGAAAGGTGATGCCGCTACACAATATAATTGTGAACCATATATAAACAAAAACAAACCAATCATTGAGCCAAATTTCAGTTTTGATTTATGTAGACTTGGTTGCTCTCTAATTGACTTTTTTGACGATGACAATAAAAAAACTGCCAAAACAATGGCTATAGTAGAAGAGTGGTGCGAAGATGATCAGGGTAGAAATGTCTTATACAAGAAGAATGGAGACGAGAGATATCCTAATTTTAAATTATATAAAATGATAGCACGAACAGTTCATGGACATACCCCAGATTTAGAACTCAATAAAAAATACTTCTCCAGATTTATAATCAATAAAAAATATATTGACAACGACATTGATTTAATGAACATTGATGAACTACCAAGTTATATAAATTGATGAAATATAATTTACTATTATCATTTGTTAATGAAATAACAAATGATCTTTTGTCTGGTGTTAATATGAATTGAACTAATGTATTACCAATACTTGTGTGTTTTACTTGATTTTTTTGCGGTGTGATTTTTTCTCCCATATCCTGCCTTTTTTTTGCCAGTTGTTTTATGAATTCGTTTAACGCGACGCTTAGTAGTTGATCTTCGTTTTACAGCACCCCCTTCATTGAGAGCAGCTAACAAGCTTTTCATGTTAAATATATCGCCCTCTGCTTTTTTAAGTTTTTTATTTGCGGCGGCTACATCTACAGCAGCCGATTGGGCTTTTTTGGTTTTTTGGGTAATGGTTAATGTTCCCATAAGACTTACAAGATCATCATCAGCTGATTCTTCTGATGCAGCTTTTGCTGTTGCTGTTGCTTTGGCCTGTGCTGTAGTTAATAGTTTTCTGGCAGCAGAAGCATCAACCTTCGCTTGTTTCTTTTTCTTGGTTGCTCTGGCAATCATTGCATTTTTGTTTCTTTTTTTTTCTTCTAAATCTTTGATTAATTTATTTAGGGTTAGAATTAGATCATTGGTTCCGTCATCTACACGGTCAACGTCCATAACATCTTCTGCTCCTCGTTTAACACTACCTCTATCTAATCTCCGTTGGTCTCTTTCGGCGTCCTTTGTTTTTTTAGAAATTTGTGAGATTCTTTTTTCAATAGCTGATATCTTCATTGTTAACTCTTTAATTTCTTTATTCAATTGAGCCGCCTTTGATTTGTCACTAGTATATGTTTGTTCGGTAGGCATTGTATCTGGAACAAAAGAAGCCATATAATATTATAAAATATTATTATAATATTAATCCTACAATATAAAAACTCAAAAATCTGGTATTCCTACAAACGCATTTGTTGCCGTTTTTGTTACAGACGTTAAATCAACCTGGTTCATTAAAAACTGTCCAATGAACGCACTTACTCCCACTATAAATGCGTCTCTTATTATAGTATTAAATACGATTTCTTCCTTAATTATCAATTTATATTCAACGATTTTTACAAGAGAAAAAATGACAGAAATAGCCACAGCAGTTATTGCCTCAGTATATTCCATTATTTTGTAATATCATAATATGTAACGACTTATAACGCATTATAAAATATCCTCAATCTCCAGTATAATTGGTCTTTTGGAAGAAATTTCTTTAATACCTAGAGATGAAAGTGGTAGTTCGTCTCCTATTTTCAGGACAGAAAGGTCATCGTCCTCAACATCATCATTTTGTTCTTCAAGTTTTCTGCGGGCTGATGTTTCTTGTGAAATTTTTTCTAGCCGTTCGTCTGTTTTAGGAGCAATAATCGTATTCCTTAAACCAGAAACATCTATTGATTGATCTTCGTCTGAAAACATAATTGCTGTTGGTGTTTCTAAAATAGGTACAATCGGTTCATCTTTTGTCTCCTGACATTTTTGCTCATCAATTACTGGAATACATTCTGTATCAATTACAGGAGTTTGCATACTTGTAATTACTTCTTCTTTGACGTTTACTTCTTCTTCTGTTGTCTCGTTAATATAAGATTTTAGTATATCTTCAACTGGCATACTATCTCTTACAGTATTTAATATTGATTCTTTAATGATAATTTCTAGCTCCCTATTATGTTTTTGCATGTCTAATGGTTGAATATTTTTTTCGAATAAGTATACGTTTGTATAAACTTTTCTGGCTACATTAATGTATACTTTGTGTATAAATTTGTCAACTGACGGAATATCAATATTCACTTTTTTTTGCTCTTGTCCTACACGAATACAAGTAAGTGCTTTCAAATGAATTATATGAACACATGTTATTAGATCTTCTAGATACGCACATGAAGATACCTCTAATATTCTGGCCCTTTCTGTCTCAATAATAGTATTATTCCATTTTGGAACTCTGCTAAGAAATGTTTGAAATGTCATAAGATATTTATCTTCTTCATCGTTCTCTATACACATGTTCCATGCTTCTTCAAATATTGATTTAAGTCCAGCAATAACCGCATATGTCATAATATTTACAAGCCGAGCACACCACTCATTTTTAGATTCAACTAGGGACGCTACAGAATAATCGTCCATTATATAAAAGGTACATTTTCTAAAACGTTATTACAACGAATAAGAATAAATAATATAAATAATTTTTCGTCTCTAAAGTCTTTCTTGGCTTTATGAAAAGTTAAAAGAAATATTGATTTTTTATCAGGGTTAATAGTTGTGTCTCTCTCTATATAAGTTAACAAATCTTTTCCAGAATAACCTTTCTCATACATTTTATCTGCAAAACATATAAGATCTTTTGTAGAATTCTCTTTTATAGAAACCATATGTTTTTTTATCCATTTCATTGTGTTAGTTTCATTATTATCCTTTTTGAAACATATTTCAGAAGAATATTTATATAGGTTAGTTCGTTTTTTGTTAATCATAGGAAGTGGCACATAAACCTCACAGAATCTTGATAAAATTGGTTTTAGTAAACTACACTTATCTTTCACTACAACAAAGAACCTTGTATTGTGACTGAATTGTTCAATACATCTTCTTAATGCAGACTGGGCGTCAATTGTGAGAGAATCTGCGTTAGATAATATAATTGTTTTAAATTTATTTTCACTTTCTATATTTACATGAGTTTTTGCAAATAATTTTAAATCTTCTCTAACAAATTTAATTCCCTTTCCTCTAGCACAGTTTGTATGTAATACATACGAACGAACATACGCTTTATTGTGGTTGTAAAGTTTTGAGACAAACGTATCTACTATTGTATGCTTTCCAGAACCATTTGGTCCATAAAATATTATATTTGGAATTTTTCCTAGTTTTATAAAAATATCTAATTTACTAAATATATCTTCGTGAATTTCCAACGACATTATAAAGATAATTTATGTGTTATGTTTAATTGTTATTTATATTTACTTCTTTATGCCCAGCTATTAAGACTATGTGTATATGGATTGTTTTTAAATGCTGTAAGAATGTCTGGGTTCATTCTCTCGAACCCTTGATTTGACGAACAAGTTTCAGGCATACGTATATTGCCATACGTCTCTGAACTTGGTATTGTAGTAATTGTAGGAGTTACAGAATACGAACGATTGTTTTGTTTGTCTCCGTCTGGTTTCAAAGAAACATTTACGCCAGAATTAAACATTGACATTCCCCCCTGGTTAGGTGTGTTGGCAAATGTTTTGTTAGGGTTATTTCGTTGATTATATACAGACTGTTGTGACATAGTCTGTTTTGGTCCGGCAACAAGACCAATATGTTGAACATTTGTCGTATCTCTTTCTTGTTGTACTGTCTGATGTTTAGCTACTTTATATCCGCCGTCTGTTTGTCCTTGAATGTTTTGATGCTGTGCGCCTTTTTCAGTCTGTTCTCTAACGGTTGTCCTTGTTCTGTCTCCTGGATTATGTACAGGGTTTGCTCCTCCAAGTACTTGTTGTACGTTACCACTTGGACGAATACTACCTAGTATATTTTCTTTTCTACTAGGTCTCAAAATATCTAACACAGGACTAGTTAACGCTTTTACTAACCCATCTACATGTCCAAAATTAATAGGTTGAGATGTAGAAGATCTGTTGTTTGGTAGAACATTGTAGCTTCCGTTTCCATAGTCATTTTTTGTAGCGGAGGGCTTACACGTAGGAACTGTAATGCTTGGCGAATCTAATTGTTGACGATGAGTTGCGTTAATATGTGTATTTACATATGTTGATTGCCCCTCTTTTCCTCCTGTTCCAAAGTAATTTGATTCGTCATAATCTGGTCTATTTGTGTGATTTAGAAGGTGTTCGCTTCTTACAGTGTTTCCTTTTTCTAGCCCAGTTGTTGTAAACCATCTACCTGGACCAACTTCATAATCTGTATCTGGTCTATTTTTTTCAATTTTGCCTATAGTGTTTATATTCCCCGACTCTTTAATGTGATATGAAGCAGGTCCTTGATGCCCATTTAAGTCAAAAGTTACTTTTGGGTTTGTATCTACACGAAGTTGGTCTACATTCTTAGGAAGCCATGCTCCTCTGTCTTCTGCTCCTGCATTGTATCCAGATCCACTACCTTTTGTGGTAAATCCTTGACCAAGTCCTGGAGCAACCCTTTCTTCGTCCCAAGGTTTTACATTGTTCATCCTTGAACTAGGAACTTGTCTAGATAACATAAATTCTGTTGTGCTCGGCATACCGTTTGCCCACGACATATTTGATTCTGGTTTAAATAGAGGTGCCTGTTCAACCTTTCTTATGTGTTGAGACCCAGCCCCTTGCATATTATCAAGGTGTGCTTCTGAAGTATCTGGTCCTGCTCCAGCACCTTTAACTCGTGCTCCAAAGTATGGGGTCATATTGTTATGACTAAAATTCGTTTTGTCAATTGGTGATCCGTTTAACCCAATAACTGTTCTGACTGACCCACCAACACTATCTTTAGGATTATTTTGCTCAACTGTTTTAATTATATTTTTCTTAAAATATTTGTCAGATGGATTATGAGAGTCAATGTATTTGTCATCTAGTTCTTCTGGACTTACTTTCTTAAACGATTCACTCATGGATTCAAATGATTCATCCTTATCGTGTTTATATATAACATAAAATCCAAATAATGCCAAAAGTGGAATTGCTAGTTCTGCCATATTATAATATATGATTATAAGAATATAATTATTTAATTTGCCTGCGGAGTAAACAAATCTTTTTCAATTAATCTAGTGTTTAGATTATTTTGAAAAGGGATACATATATTCTCTTGTGGGTCCAACAACAAAATTTTAAAATGATCCTGTTGTAAATCACGAGCGGTCCAAGCAGGATGTGTTGTTCTCGGTTGTTCTGTAAATGGTTGACATGCAGGATAATTTATTGGTTTAGATTTAGGAAAAGTTTTTGTATTTAGTAAACAATCGTGCGTTAATTTATCTCCTACTCCAATTAAGGCACTTTCTATATTCACAGTATTTGAGTGTAAATTTGCCCCCCATTTTTGAAGTCTAATAAAAGGATCTTCCATAAAACATGGATTTGGTCCATTTCCTGGAACGTCTAGCATATATCTTCCTTGATCTGTTGATTCTTGTAAATACTTTTTAATTCTCTGAGGGTCGTCATGAAATCGAGTAAATGACATTATATTATATATTCATATTAACTTTAGAATTTTTTCTTACTATACTATATATGTCTGCACTAGGATTCTCTCTATATGGCGGAAGACGCCGTTCCAGACGCCGAACACTTCGAGGCGGTGCCCCTGGTAATCCTGTTGTTGTATCTCCTGATACGGGCGCAGGCGGCGCAGGCGGCGCAGGCGGCGCAGGCGGCGCAGGCGGCGACAGTATTATTGGCGGTCGCACCCGCAACCAGCGTCGTGCCCGCACCCGCGCCCGCAACCGCAACCGCAACCGCACCCGCAACCGCAACCAGAGTCGCAACCGCAACAAGAGTCGCAACCGCAACCAGAGACGCAACTAAATTTAATTTAAATCAGTTAAAGCAAATTATTTATTATTACTAATGACAAATAATCTATTGAATAGTAGATTGCCGAACATCGAACTTTCCTATGGAGAACCACTACATAGGAAAGTCCAAGCGGATTTTTACCAGGTGATTCCTCAAGGCAACAAATGTCTAGTATGGTACACATATTTAAATGGGGACAATGTCTGTTTTATTCTTCATCTTGGTGATAATTCAGAATCAATCAAAACAGTTGAAAAAACATTTGCTTGTTTCAATCATGACCTTTGCTATGGAAAAGGGACTATATTAAGTGGATATATCTTTAAATACAAGAATGCAAATATAATGTCGGCAGTTGATATACATTATTATAAAGGCGATGAAATGTATAATATAAAAAATTGTGAAAAAAATAGCATAATGTATCGGTTTTTTTCAGAAGATACCCGTCAGGAAATATATTCGGTAAATCAACTACTAGTTGCTTTACCATTAAAGACAACGTCATATATAGATGCCATCACGTTAGCAAAAACATGTTCATATCCAGTTCATTCAATTTCGATGATAAACAATAATGATACAAAACCATTAGGATATTATAAATATATTCCGAAAACTCTACCATATGCAATGTTTTTGGTTAAAGCACAACTAGGCACTGATGTATACAATTTATATATAGAATCTGACATTAATCCGCATGGAATAGCCGCGATTACTAATTATAAAACAAGTGTTATGATGAATAAATGTTTTAGAAAAATAAAAGAGAACGACAATCTAGACCTGCTTGAGGAAAGTGACGACGAAGAAGATTTTGAGAACATAAATTGTGATAAATATGTAGATTTGTTTAAGAGTGAAATTGTCAAATGTGTTTTTATTCCAAAGTTCAAGAAATGGAAACCGGTTGCTATTTGTGAAAAAAACACATTACTCACAGCTAAACGTGACATTGTTATGATTGAAAAAAAATACAACAATAACAATCATGTGTTATAATTTAATATTTACATTATTTATAATGTCTGCTTCTGATGTAACTGAATTAAGACGTAGATAAACGACTATATGTGAATATCGTGGTCCTCCGGGGACAGTTGGTCCTGCTGGTCCTCCTGGAGCAGATGGAGTAGATGGTACAGATGGTACAGATGGCGCAGATGGAGCAGATGGTACAGATGGAGCAGATGGATTACTTAATCTAAGTAACACTGCTATCATAGATACAGAAAACGGATATGACATAGCAACAGCACAATATGGAGGGAAACCATACAATAGTCTATATGATGCAATTAGTGACGCAAGTAGTAATATTAATAACTCAACTATATGGGTTCTTCCTGGAACCCATACTATTAATAGTACAATTATTATCCCTGATTATGTAACCATTAGAGGTATTTCCAAACAGAATGTTATACTTCAAATGAGCTCGTCTGCAACAAATAATATGTTTGTAATGGGAGAACATTCTAGTTTATCAGATTTGACGTTAATTATGAATCAAATATCTCCTTATGTAGACGCAAGCCTCTGTTGTATTGAATTTCCTGGAAAAACTACATACACATCTACACTAGATAATTGTATTGTTAAATTACAAAACTCAGACGCGTCTGGTGCGACAACAAATGTCACAGGAATATTATTTTCAGGAACAAGAGATGCGTCCAACTCATTTCCATTAGTTGAAAATATTAGCAATACAAATATTAATATTGTTTCAACAGGCAATGGGAAAAAAGAGGAATACTTCTAACAAACAATAATCATGCTATTGTTAAAAATTCTAATATACATATATCATATCCATATACAAATGATGTGTCTGGATCATATGTTGGAGTAGAAACAAATTCAATAGACATATCAGGAAATGGTACTGTTCAAATCCGCGGCACAAATATTACAAGCCCTATCACATTTACACCCTTGAAGATTTAAAATGGGACAACATATTTATTATAAATAATTCGTTTATAATAAATATTATATTACAAAGTAATATAATGAATAACTATAAATATTCACAAGGTTGGTTTCTAGGTAGTGAAATACGAAACAATGTATTCAAGTTTTTGGATAAATTACAAGATAATAAAATATTAGAGATAGGTTGTTTTGAAGGTTTATCTAGTGTATTTTTTGCTGATAACTTTCTTGATAATCCAAAATCAAGTTTAACTTGTGTAGACCCATTTTTAACTATTAATAATAACGACCACAGTCAATTTTTACAAAATAATGAAGAAAAAAATTTTGATTTTAATATTTCAAATTGTAAAAATTCAGATAAAATAACAATACATAAAATTACATCAGATATTTTTTTTGAAAACAATAGTCAAACATATAACTTTATATATATTGATGGTTGCCACGAACCAGATTTTATAAAGAGAGATATGGAAAACTCTTTCAATATTTTAGAAAAAAATGGTATAATGTGGATGGATGATTATGGTGGTGGTGGAGATGGAATTCAAATAAAAAATGCTATGGATACATTTTTACAAAAATATAATGGACAATATGAGTTAATTCATCAAGGTTATCAACTTGCTATAAAAAAATATTAATTTTGTCCCATTTTAAATCTTCAAGGGTGTAATTCGTTTGGGTTTTCTGCGTCAGACATTCTTCAGACTACGCCGGCTACAATAAATAATCCTTCTTATCTAGTGTCAGAAGGAATTCAGATTGGACCAGGCACTGATTTATCTACAAAAACAGCAGGGGGTCGAGGATTTACAACATATGTATATCCAAATATAATACATTATGGATTGCGCGGCAATATAAAAACAGCAGGGGATATCAGTTTGGGTGCGTACATGTGGCCAGGCACACAATCAATAGAAAAAAATGTTTTCCCGGACCCAAGCAATAACGAGTCCCCAGCTTATTTCAGAGTCCAACAACCTTGTATTATATCCGGAATTAGTTGTGGTACAAATTCCGCACCAAACGTTGGAAGTATAACATTTGAAATATTTGTTTCTAGAGAAGAGATAATAAATTCAACAAATATCTCTATAACCATGAGTGGAGACGATACCAGCTCGTCTAAATACGATGTTTCGTATAGTTGTAAAACAGGCGACCGTATTCATTTAAAAATTAGTTATACCGGAGGAAATGATAATGCGGCTCATGATTTAACTGTCCAGATTGATTTATTTTAAACAGAAATTAGACATTTTGATACTTTTTGACTAGTAGGCGACTGTTTAGTTTTCCATATGTCTTTAAAATAATTCACACTATCACTATCCATTATTGTATAATTATTCTTACGATAAAATGCAAGGCGTTTTTTATATTGCCGCTTAAATACTTCGTGTGTATCAACTATATCAATGACTAATGGTCTGTCTCGCTTCACTCTAAGAATACGTCCGACCGCCTGAACAACGTCGGTTCTTGGAGTAGCAAGTAGCAACGTTGTCAAAGATTTTATATCCAATCCTTCGGCAGCCATTGCGTATGTGGCAACAATAATAGTTTTTGTCTCGCTTTCTTTAAGCTTTTCTTCTTTCATACCTCCTACATAATACCCTACTGACGCAATTTTCCTATGTTCAATTGCGTCATGAATATAAACGAGGATACTTTTGTTTTGGCCTAATATCATTATCTGCTGATTAGGTGTCTCTTCCAACTCTTTTTGAACCACCTTCAAAATAAATTCGCTTCTGTCGCTATAATCACATATTTTAGTAATCATTGTACTATATTGTGGGTTTCCTCTGTAGTCAAGGACAACTTCTTCAAATTCTACATCATTACTTTTGAATTCTAAAGCTTTTACTAATACATTGTCTTCTTTTTCTCTCTCAATTGAGAAAGCAATCTCGCCTAGAAACATTTTGAATACATGCGTGAGACCGTCTTTGCGGTTCATAGTTGCACTTAACCCAAGTGTATATTTTGTAACAATACTTGAGAGCGATTTGCTGAATACTTCTGAAGAAATATGATGACACTCATCTACTATTGTAAGTCCAAAACATGTAAACATATCATCGGAATAAGTCTTCATAGAAAGCGATTGGAGCATACCAATAACAATGTCTTTTCCTTCAATGTCAATTATCTTACCTTGAATCCTGCCTACTTTAGCCGTTGGAAGAAACTCTGTTATTCGTTCAATCCATTGATTTAGTAAAAACCCTTTATGAACAATAACCAGAGTCTTTGTATTTAGCCTGGAAATAATGTTTAGTGCCATTGCGGTTTTCCCCCAACCACAAGGCACATCAAGAAGTCCTCCTCCTCCAATTTCTCCATCTATCTTGGTCATATATGTATCAATTATCTGTTTTTGGTTGTCTCTAACCTTTCCATTAAATTCTATTTTAATATGTTCTCCATGAGAGAGTTTGTATTCATCGGGTGGACCAAAATGTTCTAGTCCAAAATATCTTGGCATATAAATTTTGTTGCGACTCTCTAGAAATACAGGAAATGCTTCTGGCTGTACAGGCGATTTAGGTATATAAGGAGCAACGTTCAACGAATCTCTTATAAATTTAAGATCTTTTGGAGTAAGACAATCTTTATATATAGTGTATCCTCGCTTACCTATGTATGTACCGTTAGTTTCCGACATATTTTCAACGTATTTAGAGAAATTTCTTTCAATTTTATTCTATAAAAATATACGGATATGATATAATGAAATCAATGAAAAAAATATTGAACGTGGAAAATACTCCAGTCCTTATATTGGAAGTACTATTTGTTTTGTATATTTTGATTGATGTTGGAACTCCTGTCGCATTAGCAAAAATGGTAGACAATACTATAGGTAAAATTACTATTATGATGTTTGTTCTTAGTATATTTTACGCAGCAGGTCCTATCGCTGGCATATTAGCTATGTTTGCAGCCTATTCTATTATCACAAGAGCGTCTCGTGCTACAGGAAGTATTTATAAACAACCAGAATATGAAGCAGAAGAAATAAAAATGAAGTTTCTTAGAGAACATAATTCAACTCCTAAAACATTAGAAGAAGACGTTATTACTGAGATGAGCCCCATTATAAGGGATGAAGGCGGTATGACCGCTGATTACAAACCGGTGCTTGGTAATTTAAACAATGCTGCATCCCTAGACAATATGGGGTTGTTATAATAATTACTAGGTGTTAAACAATTTTGCCATATTTTCTACCTCTGGTTTGAATGCGTTATGTTTGAAAAGTTTGTAAATAATATTATCATTTCTAAATCGCATAGTGTAATCATACTGTAATTTATTTCTTCCCACACGCCCCAATGCTTGAATGGTTTTTTCTTGAGTCATCCCTTCTAAGTCTGTAGAAATGTACCCATGACAAAATTGATAATTTGTACCATAAATGAAATCGGTAGATGCGATGATTAAATATAGTTTTTGTTGATGAGCAAGGCTTTTCATGATTTCGGTGTATCGAATATTGTCGTGTGCTGCAAATACACCAATTCCCATCATTAGAAGCAGTTTCCATATATCATCAATGCCTTCAATTAGCATAATTTTTTCAATATCGTCTTCTCTTAAGGAAGGTTTGAACGTTCTTTCAGGATTCTTACATAGACAACCATATATTTTGAGGTGTTCGGACATGTTCGGTACATATTTTTCTGGAAGCTCAACAGTTTTTATACATTTATGTAGGTCTTCGAGGTCCTTTCGAATTTTCTTTAATTCTGGAGACCCTCTCGAAATATTAGACAGTTTTTTGTCATTTCCAGACAACTCGTCCTTGGCAGTCATATCCTCTAGTTCTTTTGAAAGTGATGTAATTTTTTTATTAATGACCGAATTAAATAAGATTGTGTCGTTTATATTAGAAAGAACATTTGATGGGATATTTGCCCTCTGAAGACAGAATTTACCAATCTTATCTACATCTTCCGCCAAGAAGATTGTAGGTCCGTCGGTAAGAGTATGTGCGTCGCTTGTAGATACTAATACATTAGAGCCATGTCTTTGCTTGCGAGATTCAGATGCGTGTTTGTATATACAACTCCATTCATCTGGGTCCACATTTTTTAAGAGAGTTAGATAATATGTTTTAATATTCAGCATATTAATCATTGAAATATCTGTAATTTGCGATTCAATAGTGAACCGTTTATGTAAAATTGCCGACGGATAATGAGTGTTAATTAATTTAATAAATTCAACTGCTGCGTCAAGGTCAATGTATCTAAGCAATGTTTTATTTTTAAGACAATATATAGCACATTCTTTAACATCAGTATATTGTTCATACATAAAATGTGGAACCTCTACGAATCCGCTTTTATTAATAAGAGGAATTGTTTTTTTACACTCGTAACTTACAATAGTTGTGATTTCTGCACAATCAAACCTTGCTTTAAAATCACTAATTGTTTGGACAAGTTCGTCTTCGCAAGGCAATGTTGCAGATGAAAGCACCATGTTTGGAATGATATTTTCACACCAATTTTTCTTGATAATTTCGTGACAAGGATGATTTGTATAGTCAAGAGAAATTGTTGGTTCATCCCAATAAGTGATAATATTCTCTTTTGGGTTAAATGCACACATATAATTCATTGCTGGTATATAGGATTTTATATCACTAATGATTATCTCAACCCTGTCTCCTAGAGCATTATCCACTTTGCTAATTGATCCGCTTTTGCGATCCTTTGTATACTCTTTAGCTGCGCCATAGTGAAGCCTGATATCAGTCGCATCGTTACACCCAAATGCAAACGCAACCTTCAAGTTAGCACTGATAGATGCTTTCGCAATCGCAAGCCCTACATGTCTTGCGGCACATACAAATATCACCTTATATTGTTTTGTTAACCCAATAGGAGACAACGTTTTCCCTGTACCAGTAGGAGCAATATATAACACCAATTGAGGACGACCTTCAGTATTCTTAAACAGCGAGAATAGTTTCTTTTGATGATCATATAATTCTTCGTCGGAATATCGTAGCAAGAATGGATTACGCTCAATTAAATCTACGCTGCGGTAAACAAGGCTGGTCATTTCGGTTTCGTCTATCAATAATCTAACAATAAGAGAAATTTTACTATACATAACACGATTACAAGTATCGATGTTATGTTTAAGCAATGATTGAAGTGTAAATAACCCAATGACCCACTCATCATTCTGTTTTTCGCGCGTCTTTAGTGTAGTTTTAAGAATGTCAAGTAGAATAAATTCAAACAAATTTTGTTTCATATTGTCTAATTGTGAATCTGTATTGCCAATTCGAATCAAGTCAGATTTTCGAACAGTATATTTAATGTCCGATACTTGAGAATAATGTATAGGATCTGTCTCTTATACACATCTGACGCT
>ENA-OSIY01000957-OSIY01000957.1-marine-metagenome-genome-assembly--contig:-NODE-957-length-15761-cov-7.509755_pt1 | contig 15761 bp, 23 predicted proteins | sample MGYA00237884_ERZ534233 | MGnify/ENA primary metagenome ERZ534233 (study PRJEB26412, sample SAMN06343840) | marine metagenome | isolation source: estuarine water | place: USA: Columbia River Estuary... | reverse complement strand
GTTTCATATGATAAAACATTATCAATTAAATTAGCTACTAACATCATTTCTATTCTTGATAATTTTTCTTTTCTATTAAAATTTAAAGTTGTCATGATTTATATTTTTATTTGTTTACACTACAAAGGTAAATTAAATAAATGTAACCACCAAACTTTTTTAAAGTTTTTTTAAAAAAAAAAAAGCCCTACATTTCTGTAGAGCCTATTCTTTTAACTAAAGAACCAATTTGATTCCCAAACATTTTCAATATCATTAGGCTCAAATTCATTTAGCCTAGGCATTGGTGATTCTTCTAATTGATCTATAGTCTTGTCGTCCATAATCATTTGGTCTCTTAATTCTTGATCTAAGACTCCCAAGGGGTCTCTAAGTACTAAGTCTCCAAATTCTTCTTTCGTTATATCTAACATCAAATCTACATCATTAGGATGACATCCAAAAGAATCATGTATCCAATCCGAATCTACTATTCCTTCTTGCTTCATTCTCAATGCAACTCGTCTTAATAATTCAGCATCTAGTGAGTGAATATAATTAGGACTTATAGCTGACTTCATCTTAGGGACAGATACATTCTCTCCGAATTGCCTCTTTATGATAACCGTAGGCTTTCTAGCTCCAGGCAACATACAAGTAACTTGCTTTGGCTTTAGCTCTTTGCTCTTTACGTGAACAATTCTAAATCCATCTGAAGTAGTCCACTCTATAGGTATATTGTTTTTTGCTACTATATTATTCATTTTGTGAATATAAGTTTCAAAAGCCTTTCCACCTTTAAGTGTTCCCGTAATTGCATCTCCTATTAGTTTTGAGAATTGTGCAGCTACCTTTTTAGTGATCCACTTTCTCTCTACCTTTAACTCTCTAAACAAATTCCAAAGAATCTCAGTACGACCTCCCGTAGTACCTCCATAATTAGAAACCATCACAGGTACTTTACAAATCTTCCTTCCATCATCCACTAGAAGACGTTTAAAGAACTCAAACATTTGTTTAGTCTTCTTATCCCCTGCTTTAGATATCTTCTTCTCACAAAGCTCCAATGCACGTTCAGCTACAAGTAAGTAAGCATCCTTTCTAACTTGATTACCTTCTTCATCATAAGAAGGAATTACATTAGTTGCTTCACATCCTGAAAGATCACCAGTGATTGCTGAAGTGAATTGTGATCCACTATTACAAGCATCTAAATGAATTCTTACATTTGGTACATAACTATTGTCGATAGAATACTTTTGCATCTCTAATTGATGAGATAAAAATTGGTAAGGTTCATCTGCCTCTTTGTAATCAGCAAATAACAATTCCTTTCCTTTAATAACTCTATCTTCAAAGTCTAATTTATCTTCTCCATATAAAGAAGCAAGATAAGACCAACTCCACTTTAAACCATCTTCATCAAGTTCTTTTGTATTCTTATACAACAATAAAGACTTTACAGCATCTGAACCTTGAGGACTCAATCCAATTGGTAATGGATAAACTCTTCCTCTGAAATCAAATGAGTGTGGAAAGTAAATTACTTCCTCATCCTTATAATCAGTACAAATACTTAAAGCTAACTTAACTGCTCTGTACTTACCTAATTCACTTTCGTAGTCTGAATTTTCAGCCTTATACAAAGCTACTTGATCTTGATATTGTTTTCTAGTGATAAGTAATTCTTCTACTAATTTTTGATCTAATCCTAAAACTACTTCTTCATCCTTTAAGTCCAAATCATATCTACAATCAACATTGCTAGGATATTCTAAATTTACAAAATCATCCTTCTTTGGCTCTACTAAATCATCCTTAATAGTATCCAATAAAGTATTGTTAACTATCCAAGGCGTTGATTGAATATAGTTGATCGAATCCAACACATCTTGTGAAATCTTAGAATAGTCAACTAGTTTTTGATCTTGTCTTATTAGTTGAAATTGATAAGATTCATACCCTCCTATAGCTTGGTTATCTTCGTTGATAAACCAATCTAATGGCTTCTTAACCATTGGCATAGGATAGAATGCTCTTTGAGCTCTATTTGCAAGCTTTTCCAATATATTAATACTTAATGACGAAGTGTAATTCATCTTTATATTATAGGAGTCTACCTTATTTCCTTTTTCTTTCGTTGTTGAATAGTACTCACTAGCCTCTACAACTATTTCTAAAAATCTAAAAGTATTCTCAAACTCTAACTCAGGTGTAACCTTCTTACAAAGTCCTGCTATATTTCTATGACGGCTCTTTGACTTTAGTCCCTTAGCTTGATTCTCTCCATAATATACCTGTCCTGATAAAAACAAAAGTGTTTGTGTAATTTTTTCAAGTAAGAAGTCTTCAGTCTTGAAGTACTCTTTCAACTTGCCTCTATACATCCTTGCACTCGTATTATTTACCCAGTCCCAAACCTCAGGCAATATCCTTATAGCATCGTCAAATAATATATTTTGACCAATTTGAGTTGAAGAAATGTTCTTTGAAAATCCTCCCTTAGTAAGTATGTCCTTGTAGACCTTAGCTTCGCCTTTGGTCTTCATTTTTATTTCACTGTTCTCCATGTATATTGAATTGGTCTTTGTTATTAATTTGTTTATTGAAAAAGTTTTTTTATTGATTAACTTTTACTTGTGTTTGAATTGCATTGATCAACTCAGCAACTTCAACATAAGGTTTTGTACTTAAATATTGCAACATTGAATTTAAAACTTGTACTGGAATAGTTGCCATTTGCACTTCCTCTTGCATTACTTCTTCTTTTACTTCTTTTACTTCTTTCATCTTATTAAGTTTTTAAAAATTATCATATTTTTTTACATTTGCAGCAGCAACAATTGCTTCATCCTCTGTCATTCCTGCAATTACTATGAAGTCATCAATTAACTGATCATCTTCTTCTTTCTTATCAAACTCTGCAGCTTCATTGATTATCTCCAATAACTCTTCAGGTGTGAACATATTTTTAAATTCCACTAATTCATTTAAACTCATATTTATATTATTTAATTATATTATCTAACCAATCTTTGCTTCTGTGATCTCCTCCAAGCTCATTACCTTCTTCGTCTTTTGGTATATAACGTCCTGGTGCTCTTTCATAATCGAAATAAGCTTCAGCACCTGCTCTACCTAAGTTATTTTGTTTAACCTTTAAAACTCTAACCATAACTTGTCCTGGCGATCTATAAACTACTAATCCATGATAAGACATTTCAAAGAACGCTGAGGAACCCTTTACGGAATAAAAATCAGGCACTTCATATAATCCTGTCTTTTCATCTTTCCTCATCTTAAATGGGTGTGCCACTAATACTACTAGCACTTTCATTTGATGACTGAACGATGTTATTCTTCTAAGTATCTCTTCAATCTTTTCATGTCCACTAAACTTACCTTTAATTGATAACATATTAAACGGATCAATAACTAAGTATTTTGGATCACCACCATTGGCTCTTGACTCTGCGATTTGTTTTGCAGCAATATCTAAGATTTCAATAATGTTTCCTCCTACCTTATCTGAATTGATATGTTTTATTTTACTTGTAATGAAATTATATGCTTGTGTTAATTTAGGCATATTTGAATCATTAAACCAAGTCTTACAAGTCACATCTACTCCAATTAGTTTTCTTGATAACTTAATAATGTGCTCCTCAGGCGTTTGTTCAAATCCACAAATAATAGATTCATGTCCATGTAATCTAGCTAAGTCTAAAATACAACTATCTACAAATTCAGTCTTACCATGTCCTGGAATACCAGTAACAGTTAGTATTCCTGAACCTTTGAATCTAAAGATATCTGAAAATGCTTTGTGTGATGTTTCGAATCCTACTCTATCACCTTCTTTAATTACTTCAACTACCTTATCATAAAGTAATTCATAATTAACTAAACCACTCTCTTCTACTTCTTCCATTGTATCTTCACTTACACTATCTACATCATACATCTCAGAATAATCAACATACTCCTCCTCTACGACTTGCGTCTCTCTTTTTGACCTATAAGCCCATTGAGTTTGTGGATATGACTTTGCAAGCTCTACTACTTCTAAGAATCGCTGTTTATTGTCAGCTGATCTCTTAAAGCATGATTCTGCGAAATCTATTACAAAGCTCAAATCTTCCTTTGGGTGTTCGAAACCAAATTTCTTCAAATCTAATATTGCAACTTGAATATAGTGAAAATTGTTATTCACTTTTTCTTCTATATTATTTGCCAATACAGTTTCAAAGAATTCTTCAGCATCTTCCCAAAGCTCTCTACTTGCATCCCTTGGTTCTAATTCTTTTGAAACTACATCCTTAACTTGTACGTGAATAAAAGCTGGTTCTGCATTTTCGTTAATTAGAATATTTGGATCGTAAGTCATAATCAAACAATCGGTAGTACTTAAATAATCTACGTTCCCATACATCATAAAGTCTTGTACTAATTGCTTTCCTATCTGACGATAATTGTCAGCCGTCACTAATTCTTGACTAATGTAATAAAGTACCTTAATTCCATTTCCCGAAGGACTAACCATTGAAGCCAATACATTATCAGAATCCTCCATGATCTCTTCCTTAATCTCCTCTATCTTTTCAACATCTACATCATCAATGTCCAATATTATTAGTCCACTTGCTTCAATGAATTGATCTTTCTTTCTTTCGTTAGAAAAAACTCCATGCATTGCTACAGTAGGTAATTGGGTCTTTACTGACTTTTCACCATTCCTCACTCTATCAATTTGGTTCTTATACTTTCCCTCCTTGATGAAGTCTAAAGCTTTTCCTATTGGAAAGTTTCCAAGTACTTCGGTATTCTTAGTCGTTTTAAAGAAACTAACTTTTCTCTCTAATATATTCATATTTAATTTTCTTGATATATGTATTCAAACTCCTTTGAATCTCCTCTTTCAACTCTATTACTTTGAGCCTTTAACATTTTAATTAAATTAGAACCATACACCTTAGAAAGCATCCCTGAAGTGACTCTGTTTCCAAAGCTATCTAAATCATAGGTCTTAATTGTGTACACATCCTTTTGTAATATGTTATCACTCATCACAAAGGTAATCTCATCTCCTTGACTAAGGTCAAGTTGTTTAGCTAAAACAAAACTAGCTCCCGACTTTGTCCTCAAAGCCTCCTCTAAGTATTTATCAAATTTACTAGGTCTAAAGATTGTCGTTGGATTCAAGTGCTTCTCCATAACAGCATCATCCTTCCACTCGGCATATCTATTAGCAACTACTTTTAATACATCCTCTAAAGAGTTTTCAGTTAACCTTACCCTAAGGTCCTTTGTTGCATACAATGAACTAGCTTTAAAATTTCTTTTATATAGCTTATTCATAAAATTAATCACTTCATCCACCTTTGGGTCATCTAACTTCTTTTGTAGACTCTTCTTTGCAGACTCGTAACCACTCCACACAATATATCCATCTTGATGAAGCGTAATCAGATCTTGGTAATATTCCTTTGTCTTGATTGTACTCTTCAATTTTGCAAGTGTATATTCTGGCTTTGTATCTTTAACAAGTAATATTGTAATCAATAAACCTCTTTGAGTTACACTCAGTTTATCGTTAAGTATTTCTTGTATGTTTTTTATATTTATTATCATTAGTTTATTGCTACTTCATTTACATTTTCTTTGATTATGTATCTAGGACTAACAAACATACTTAATCTAACCTTAAACGTTCCTTGATCACTTGTAAAGTTTACTTGAAATTTACTTGTATTTACTTTTGTAGTTATTGTATTGATTACTGTTTCAACATTAGCTCCTACTCTTATTTGAGCAATTCCTACATCTAACCTACTAATAGGATTTTTTGAATTATAAGAAACAGATCCTAAAGCTGTAATCTTTACATTTGTAAATCCATACTTTGCTAATTTCTTAGGTAATTTTTTCATATGATAATCTCTTGGAGCTTTTGCAAAACTAGAAACTACCTTTTTATTATACTCTCCATGAAACTTATTTGTAACTTTCATAGTTCTTCTTCCTTCTGTTGGAGCAACTTGAGAATAAGTACTCATCGTTAATCCTAATACTAAAATTATTGTAGTTAAAGTTTTCATATTATAATAAGTTTGAACCATTTGTAATTACGTCTACCAATACTCCAACTGCAGCAGGTAATACCATAACGATTAAAACGATTGTTCCAATTTTTTCTACGATGTCTAATTTTCTAAATTTGTTGATTAAAGTTTTCATGTTTTTATTTTTTAAAATTTATATTTATTGTTTCTTACACTACAAAGATAATGCAAATAAATGTAACTACCAAATTTATTTTAATATTTTTTTAAAAAATAATGTAAAAGATAAATCGTCTTGGGTGATAGATACCACCTTTACCCCGTTACTATTAACAAATCTAACTAATTCTTCAGATGTAAAAAATTTTAAAGTTTCTAAATATTCCATGTCTTTTCTAATTTTAAAATGTGTAATAATTCATATTTTTCTTTCTTAATCAATAGGTCCTTAAAAGCCTTGACCCAAGTTTTAAATGCTTTGTCATATATTAACAAATCAATTGACCCATTTAAAAAGTCTTCAAACTCACTTGATGTTTGTGGTTCTGCATCTTCCTCTTCTTGTTCACCTTCAACTTCATTATATATTTCATACCTCTCCAAGCTCAAACCAATACTTACTCCAATTCCTGTAACACATCTTAAAATATCTTCGTACTTTATATTGTTACTCATGATACACTTTACAAATGTATTCACTTCTTCATCTGTGTACTCATTCAAAAATACTGAATAAAAACCTTCTTTGTCGTCTTCTATTTTCATAATGCTGCTTTGTTATTAAGTTCTAGTGCTAATTCTTGTTTACCATTTGCCATTAAAAATTCTGCGTATAATTTTGAGAATGATTCAAATTTATTTACTTTCATATACTCTCCTCCAGCTAATAAAAAATGAGTAAACACTTCATCTTTGAATCCTGAAAGTGCTCCTATCTCTGCAATAGATTTTTCGTAATCATCAATTGGTACATCAGATGCCAATACTATCAAGTTAAATAAAATGTCTTCTAATAATTTTTCGTGCGTCATGATATTGTGCTTTAAATGTTTGTATTATTTTCTAACTTATTAATTTGTTCTTGTAGTTTTACCTTTAGTTCATTTGGTATCCCCCACCACAAAATACCCTTCAAAGTTCCTATATATTCTCCTTGCAATCTTGCAAGATTAATTTTTACTTTATACTCCTCTGTCATATTATTGTATCTTTAATTTTAGTGTGTAGTTTATTTACTACCTACATTACAAATGTAAAACAAATAAATGAAACCACCAAACATAAAATGAAATTTTTTATATTTTTTTTAAAACAAAAGAAACCCACACAAATTAATGTATGGGCTCTAATGATTGAAATTGACTAAATACTATTCAAAACTCTTTGGAATTTCTCTACAGTATTTTCCTTTTACTATATAAACTAGTTGAGCTTTTCCGTCAGGATATATAAGTGCGTTTGCATGCATCCAACTAGAAGCTCCTTTATTATAACCTACTCTTAATCCTGACAACGTTCCTACACACATATGTCCATCTTGCCTTGAAGGGCTATGTGTATGTCCCGTAATCATTTTAGTATTCATTTGTTTGTATTGATTAGCTGAACCTCTTGATCCATTTGCACCTACATGACCATGTACTCCAAGTTCCCAATCCAATACTCTATATGAATCATCCAATCCTAATGTCTTAACTTGATCTCCAAATGCATTCTCAATTAGATAAGATATAACTCCTTTCTTTTGAGCAATTGTTTGGTTAGCTAAAATATTTGCTCCATATAAGAACATTCTTTTATTTCTAGACCTTCTCCAATCTACACTCTTTAACCATCTATCTAAGAAGTCATCATGGTTAGAACGCACTACTACTAGATTGTATTTTAATCTATCTTTAACCCATTCCAACATAATCTCCAATTCCTTCTTTAGATCACCCGTTCCATTTTCTTCCTTTTGCATAAGTCTAAATGGATCATTCTCTTCGTGATGAGATATTGATTCACAATCTATAATATCATGAAGCATTGTGTGATTAGGCTTCATTTTATCCAATAGGTCAAACGATACTTTAGTAGCTAATTCATCGTTGTGAGCAATGTGTATGTCTCCTAGAACAGCTACTTCAGCTCCCTCTACATTATCACTAACAACACCATTTTTTACTCTTTTGAATAGATCGTAAAAATTACCTCTCTTGTCAGCACTTACTTGTCTAATGTGAAAGGTTTCACCATCTAACTCTACAATTGTAAATCCTATCGAATGATGAAATTCACCTTTCTTTCCTGACTTACTATCTGTATAATTTGAAACAGTACAAGCTCCCGTACTTAATAATAATTTAGAAGGATAACCATCTAATATAGGTAAACTCTTTACTTGTTGTCTTGGATGACCAACGATACAAGATTCTAATCCCGTTACACTATTCAATCCTGATAAAGGAGTAGAAGCTGTAGGTGGAATTTTTATATCACTCAAAACTTGTAATAATGGGTGTATATTATGTCTTGCAGCATCTAAGTAAGGTACTACCTTAGGAGACCACCAATCTTGATCCTTATCAGCAAACACTGATGTTGGATTGGAATATCTTCCTGCTATAATATGAATACCAGCATCTAAGTCTTTAGCATAAGCTTTTAGATTCTTTACAAAGTTCTTATGTATAGGTGTAGCATTTTGTGCCCAACTAATTAAGAATGTTTGTTTGTCTTCAGCTACTTTCTTTTTTGCTTCTTGAAACAATTCTGACTCTTCAGCCTCTTGCTCAGGACTTTCATTTCTTCTATTTTTCAATAGAGATGAAATAGACCTTCTAACTCCATCATTGTAGTCCATACCAAACTCTTTACACATTAGTTTAGATGCCTTTGTAATTGTTAAGTTCAAATCCTTAGACATTAGCTTTAATATATAATCCAATGGTTCTTTGTTGTATTTGCTCATAGTTTTAAAATTTAGTTTTCATATAAGTTATCAATCTCCTCTTGTGTAGGAGCTTTCTTCTCTAGTAATCTATCTACTGCTTCACTCGTCTTAAATTTCATTTGCCAACGATCTGACATCTTCATTTTAGTTGGAGTTCCTATTCCTCCATTCATAGACATTACTGTTCTAGATGGTTTTATTAGTGGATAGAATATTCCCAATTTAGGCAAAGATACACCTAATCTTTTTACCATGTTGCTTTTTACAAATTTAATCATGCTATGAATTACAGAAAGTATATCATCTTCAGTAAATCCAGTTTCATTGCTGATGTATTTTGTCATCTGCTTTATGGTAGTTGTTTTCTTTGGCTTCCTATGCCTTAGTGGTTTTAATTTACGTTTCATATTTCTAGTTTTTGATTTTAATGTATTGTATTATTTTTTTAAATTGATCTCCATAATTTCCTTTGATTTGCCAATGTCCACCGTATTGTTGTATTATAAATGTATGGTCATAAGTTATCAATATATAAGTATAGCCGTCTTCAGCTATTTTAGATATAAAGTGATTTGCTGTATATTGAGGAACTCTCTCAATTGCATATATCTTTTCTGGAAAAGATTTTGTCACAGCATTGTAGTAATTTCTATAAGCCATTCCTACTCCTTTCTTTCTACCATATGATTGTAATATAAATCTAGCTCTAACATATTTTATATCAAATGCCTCAGCAATTGTTCTAACTGAACAATCATTGTCTTCATTATACCTCTCTATCTCATAAGAGTATTTGTGTGAGGTATTTATTAATTTTTGTGCATTTGTAATTGTAGTGCTTAATAATAGAAGAAGGATTATTTTTCTCATTTTAGTTTGTCGTTTTTTAATTTAGTTTTTTGAACCGATGCATATTTCACAAGTTGTTTTTCGTGATATTCTTTTCCAAATTGTTCTAACAACTCAGATAGGTATGTATAATGAGAATAAGCTGAACTATCTATTGGTATATCAGGCCATTCGTTTCTATCTAACCACTCTTTTGATTCTTTACTCATTTTAGTTTGTCGTTTTTTAATAGTTGTTTATGTCTTTTGTAATCTGCTAATCTATCTGCCATCATATTTCCTATGATGTTTTGATCCTTCATTAAGAGCTTTTTCTTAATAGGGTTCTTTTCTTTTTCTACTTGGTGAGACCTTATATGGATCATTTCTAATTCCATTTTGGGTCTTGCATTTAATTCTTCTTTAATGGCTTTCCACATATCTTGATTCTTAACTTCACCTGAAGTATTCCTCCATCCTGCTTTAATCCACTTATCCAATCTTCCTAGAGTAAATGACTTAACAACATATTCAGAATCACTATATACAACAAGTGTAACAACTTGATCTAATTCGATTGCTGTTATTGCGTAGTACAAAGCTGAGAGTTCCATGCGTCCCGTCTTTGTATCTTCAAACCCTAAACTAAAGGCAGTTCTAGAGCCGTAGAGGCTTGGAAAATAAGTTCCAAAGCCTCCATTACCCTTTGCTCTCCCTTTCACCACAGCGCTTCCGTCTGTGTATGCTATTATCTTATCCATTATTTAAGACTTTATCTTTTAATACTAATAATCTAGCTAGATCAGAACTAGTCGCTCTATCTAATTTGTCAAGTTCCTCTATATAGCTAATCATTTTATTCATAGTCTCTATAGAATAATCTTGCTCAACCATATTGTGAGCAGACTTTAGAATGTGCATTTCTTTATGTTGTTTAGAATTCATCCTAACGCTTGGGTCCTTGTGAATTTTTAATAATTTCTTTAATCTTTGCTTTTGTGTATTGTATCTATCTAGTCCCATAATTTTATATATTTATACAAATGTAGTAAATTTTTATTTAACTTTTGCATTTTTTTTAAATTATTTTATTTTAGTTATTGTTACACCCTTCCAACTCCCTATTCTCATATCTAAATTTATGAGTAAGTCGATCCTATTTGTATATCTTTTATTCATAGTATCCTCAATGATATATACTCCGTCATAAGCAGTTCCTTCAACTATCACCTTAGAGTGATAAGGAAACTTCTTTAGCAAATCTCTACTCACAGCTATTATTTTGTGCTTGTAAGGATTTTTTAAATCTAGGTCAAACATTGTTGCTGTGTGACTTGGATCTGAATTTGTTTGTGCAGGCACAGCATTGTAAACTGTAGCATGAACTTTTTGTTGTTGTGCATTCACTTGAAATGTGAATAATAAAATTAGTAATATTCTCATATTATTGTTTTACTTATAGTACCAGTTATAGAGTGGTACATATCCCTCTTAATATTTTTTAGTTGAAAGTAATCACTTCAGTCCAATTTTGACCTCCATCAATAACTACTTTAGTTTGAGATCCTGAAGTCATGTCAAAAGTAGATGAATCCCATCCACTACCAAGTCCTTCAATATATATACATTTATCACATACTGATTTCCATTCTGAATCAGCAATGTAAACTAAACTTCCATTTTCTATTGTACCAACATATTCGCGATTGCTAGCTTCTTTTATCTTAGCATTAACTTGAGACAACTCTCTATTTATAAACTTCATTCCAGCAGGGCTTAAAAATTTTCCCTCTCTTTTAAGTGAAGTAAGTAAGTAATCTCTCTCTTTGTTTAAAGTTTCTAATTTGTGATTTGATAACATAATTTCTATTTTTTATTTGTTTGATGGTGTAAAGATAATACTTTTTTCTTAACCACCAAAACTTTTTTAATATTTTTTTAATAAAAACATAAAAAGGAACCCTTAGGTCCCTATTTATGGTTATTTTTATTTTTTACCTTTTTTTAGTATTTTTCTTAATACAGACTTCAAACCTGATGTTTGCTTCCTAATATCTATACCTTTATTTACAGCCTCAGTTACTTGTTCCTTAGCTGATAACATCTCCCACATTTCACTATCTATTGTTTCGTCTGAAAGCATAAAAGTTATTGTAGGTGAATTCTTTTGACCACTACGATCTAGTCTTCCAATTGTTTGAGTTAGATCAGATGGTCTCCAAGGCAATTCTAATATTAACATATTTGAACATACTTTTTGTAATCCATCTACTCCCGTACCTGCACTTTGTATATTTGCAAATAAGAACATATCATCATTATCAATCCATGTTTTAACTATCTCTTGCTTCTTTATAGAAGAAACCCCTCCAGCTATTAACATTGATTTGAACTTTGTACTCAAGTAATCTAATGTCTCTCTATGTATTCCAAATATTAGTAGTTTTCCATTCTCACTAACTTTCCAATCTCTAAGATATCCTTCAATTGCTTTAAGCTTTCCTTCAATAGCTAATTTTCTTAATACTTGTAATGCTACTAAATGTTCTGCTTCTTGAGCTTTTTCTGCTGACTCAACTCCTTTAGTTTCCTTTATGTAATCTATTAAGTCATTGAGTGCTCTTTTAATCTTAGTTTTATTTGTGATTGGCATTTGGATCACTTGCTTCGTTACATCAGGCAATTCAGAAAGTACATCTCTCTTCTCTCTCCTTATATAACAAACCTCTCTTAGCTTTCTATTTAGCTCAATTGTATTTGTAGCTCCATCAGTTACCCAACCAAACTTTCCTCTATATCCACCACAATATCTTGTGATGAATTGCATCCAATCTTTTGCTATTTGCTTTTCCCTTTTGGCTAAAACTAATAAATTCCATAATTCAACAGGTCTTGACATTACTGCTGTTCCTGTTAGCATTTGGATTTTCATATCTCCATTAGTAATCTTCTTAGCTGCCATTGCTCTTTGTGAAGACTTTTCTTTTAAGAAATGTGCTTCATCAAATATTATCATTGACCAATTAGTTTTGATCAACTCTTCAAATTTAACAGTAGCTCCTTTACCTTGCTTCTTACCTATGATGTCATAATTAATTATAACAACTTCAGCATCCCATCTATTTGGATTAGACTTTTTAGGTGAAGATTCTATAACTGCTACATCTCTTTTTGTACCAACTATTTCCTCCCACTTCTCTTTCCAATTATATTTAACTGAAGCAGGCACTACTACTAAACATGGAAATGAATTTGTAGTTTCAGCATACATTATACTTTCAAATGTCTTACCTAAACCTACATCATCTCCATTAATAATATTTCCTTTGTCTAAGGCATATCCTAACGCCTCTAATTGATAATCTCTTGGTTCATATGTAAATCCTCTTGAGTCACATAATCCTTGCAAATAAGCATAATCTACTTCCGTTTGCTCATATGATACGACTACATCTTCTTCAATCACTTGTTCAACTTGTTTAAAGTTAAAGTCAGCAATTAACTGTAGTGCCTTACTTTTACTATATGAGTTAATTGGAATTATCCATTGCTTGTACTCTGGATTAAACCTTGTATTGAAATCACAAGCTTTTATTCTATTAATTATATCATGATCGAAATCAAAAGATAGATTAATAGTTTTATTTATCTTGTCGATATAAAACGTATTATTTTCCATTTTGTCTTTTTAAGTACATGGCTATTAAGAATGCATCAATTTTATTGTCATCATTCTTTCTAGCTCTTGTAGATTTTCTAAAGTCAATATCAGGCCATTCAGTTTGAACTATTAATTCAGCAACTGCTTTAGGGTTCCTTACTTGAGTTTTTCCTGTGCTACTTGACTTTTTTATATCAGGATAACCTTGTCTCATTACTGATTGCCACTTTTGTGGTCTAACCATTAAGATATCAGCATCCAACATTATCATCATCATTTTTTGTAATCCAGCTGTATATCCAAAGTTAAAGTTGTTTGTAGCTGACCACCCACCCCTTCCAGTGACTTGCTCAATTGCTACCTTAACTTCATACCCTTTACATATAGTTACCAAATCTTCTACCAATGGCTTTAAGCATCTTTCACAAAATACTTTCTTACCATCCACTTTTTCATATGGCATTTCAAAGAATATAAACTCTTCATCCTTTATGATTGAGATGAAACCTTGTTTTCCAGGATCTATTCCTATATATATAGTTTTCATATTATTATTTTTTAAAGTTCAAGCTTTAATTGATTAGGGTCTAAATCTTCATCCATTGTTGTTGTCTTTGTCCAAACTATATTTCCATTTGTTGACATTGTTTGAACTTCTTTTTTACACTTACAATCATTACACTTACAACCTCTATCAACTCCTTCTACATAATCCCATTGCTGATCCTCAGTCATTTCTTCATAGTGCAACCCATCATTTCCATTTTGCATAACTATTCTCATTCTTGCATCTAAATCTCCTTCATTCATTTCTAAAAACTTTTCTAAACTATTCATATTATATGTTATTTATTATTATTATATCTGTACTCATTGATAATTGTCTTAGGTAAATATTAAAGGCGTGTATTACTTTTATATCTTGTAAACCTCTAAACTCTGTCCTTGTACTAAATTGTAAAGTGTTGCCCTTTCTTATTCCTGGAATGTCTTCTAGGTGAGCTAATAATTCACTTGTATGACTTTTGCTAAATTCACTTGCATCTAACATTAGTACTGTTTTATTTTTACTTCTTAACATAACTAATTCCATTTATCTTCTCTATTAATAAAATATCATCATTAACTTCTTCATCAGTCACATGAGTTATTATCATTACAGCTACATTTAGTTTCTTAGCACTTTGTACTAACTTTTTTAAACCTAATGAATCCACCCCTTCAAAGACTTCGTCAATAGATAAGAAATCTAACCCCCCATAAGGATGTGTTTGATTAATCATATGTCTATTAGCCAATATAGCTGCAAACAACAAACGACCTTGTTCACCTCCTGAGAAGCTACTGAAAGTTCTTTCTACTGTTCTAATTATCTTAGCAGTGATCTCATCCTTAAAGGTTCCATTTGCTAACATTTTAAATCCTTCTAACTTAACTTTTAAATCAGATTGCATTCCAACTAAATATCTATTCATGTGAAACTCTATCGCTTCTAATGATTGATTAGCTAAGTGCATTCTGAATTGCTTGAAGTTATTTGCCCATTGATTGTTTAAATAGATTTCATCTCCTTTTTGCAATAAATTACTCTCCAAATTAGTCTTTTCCTTGTTTAAAGTTAATAAGCTAGCTTCTAAGGCACTTGTATTAACTTTAGATGTATTTGATCCAATATTTTTTATTTCTTGTTTAAAACCATCTATTTTTAAGTCAAACTTCTTAATATCTGCTTTACAATCTGAAATATCGGTTTTGTGTTCTAATAATCTAGAATCTAATTTATTTATCTTTTTACTTAATAAAATTGATTGAGAATTGATATCATTTAAGTTATTTACTAACTCTTGTCTATCCTTACTCTCTAAATCTCTCTCTTTACTTATCGACACTATCTTATTATCTAAACTATCAATTATCTCTTGTATATCTTTTATTTTATCTTTATGTGTTTGTTCTTTGTTTTTTATTGTACTCTCAATTGTAGTAGCTTGTTGTAATTTATTTTTAACTTGATCTAGTGTTCCATGTTTGCAATCTAATACAAATTCATGAGCACATGAAGGACAAGTTATTGATCCACTCAACTCTACGTTCAATTCTTTTATTAACTTATTAACTTTTAAAGATTTGTTATCTAATTCAGATACACTAACTCTTTCTATATCGACCAAAGCTTCTTGATCGTCAATTAACTTATTTTGATCATCTATTAGTTTGTCAAAATCCTTGCCAACAAAATTATCAACTAACAACTGAGCTTTGTTTACTTTAATGTTTAAAGAATTTAGTTTTCCATT
>ENA-OSIY01000956-OSIY01000956.1-marine-metagenome-genome-assembly--contig:-NODE-956-length-15765-cov-8.870857_pt1 | contig 15765 bp, 35 predicted proteins | sample MGYA00237884_ERZ534233 | MGnify/ENA primary metagenome ERZ534233 (study PRJEB26412, sample SAMN06343840) | marine metagenome | isolation source: estuarine water | place: USA: Columbia River Estuary... | reverse complement strand
CTTCTTTTAGATTAATATCTACTTCAGTAGATTCAAATATTTTATATGTCTTTATATGTTTCATAAGTCAATTTCTATTTCTAATGTTTCTAATTCTATTTCACATTTATCAATTTTAAGGAATCCTCTTTTGATATCTGCTTTATATGTTTTAGTGAAAGCCCAATTTGTCATTCTAAGTTTAGCTATCATCTGTTCTTGTTTATCACCATTGAATAAAAAAAGACCTGTTCCTTCGTAGAAACTAATACCTCTGACATATCTAATATCTTTTTTAAGTTTTTCAGAAAGAACCTTTTCTAATTTACTAACAATATCTAAACCAATCTTTTCTGTTTCATCATAGTTAGAAACTACTTTATCAGTCTTAGATGCTTTTAATTGGTCTAATAATCTTTGACCAATTGTATTATCAGGTGTAACTTTTAATGTTATACTTCTACGTTCAACTTCAACATTAGATGTATATCCCTCAGGTATTGAAGATAAACAAGAATTCAAAGCATCAGACATTTCATCTTTAGTTATAGATACTTTACTTTCATCATACTCAGTTTCAAATTTTAATCTAATTTGTAGTTCAACATAGTTATCTAATTCATATTTGATGTTACACTTATCTTTATACATTGACATAAACATAGATAAACAATGATAAAGATTCTCTATGTAATCTAAATTATCAAATCTAACTGAACCACCAATATATCTGCTTCTATTGACTTCTGACTTGAAACTAATTAAAAGTAAAGGCGTTTCTTGACCACTTGATTTCTCTTCTCTTGATTTGCCATCTTTATCTAAGAAAGTCATCTTAAACTTTGGTTCATAACCTAAGTCTATAATACCTTGAAAGACATCAATTACATCTTGGCGAGTAGCACCTATTTTATCTAGATAACTATCTACTACAGACTTCTTAGCTTCAAATATTTTATATGTTCTTAAATGTTTCATTATTGTATATATTAATTAGGTTAATTAAAAAACATTCCTTATCTTTGTTATGTCAAGATGAGGTAGTGATAGCGGCAACTATAAGTACATCACAGACGGGCGGGGGTAAGACCACGGAGTAACTCAAGGGCAGGTCGTCTTTTTTATATAAAAAAACCCAGTCTAAATTGACTGGGTTTTTGTTTTAATCTTGTGTTGGGTAAATACCTTGTAAAGATATAAATGTTTCCACATAAGCTTTACCTTCATAGATATCACCAATTTGAATATTCAATAAATTGCCATTAACATCTTTAGGTCTTAAATCAGGTACAGCAAATGTGTTAAGTCCATCACCACCATATGTTGTTCCTAATAATGTATATAGAACATTATTCTCAGCAATCGATAATAACTGTCCGTGACAGTAGGCCCAACCAGCGGGGCAAAATCTGTAAGGAAATTGTGCTAACTCCCCGTAAAATACTTCATCCATAATATAATTTTTATTTTTTTTTAATCTCTCGAAGGGTAGATACCTTGTAAAGCAATTGAATACTCCATATAAACTTTACCTTCGTGTACATCACCAACTTGAAGTTGAATAACATTTCCGTTAGTATCTTTTAATCTTAAATCAGGTAAGTTAAAAGTAGTTCTGCCATCACCACCATAAGTTGTTCCTAATAAAGAAAACAAAGCTTGGTTTTGTGATATTGGCATTAATTGACCGTGGCATAATGCCCAGCCTTTAGGAGCGAATGAGTAAGGGTATTGACATATTTCCCCAATGTATGGTTCCATCATAATTTAGTTTTTATTTTTATATATTCATTTTCATCATGTTTATACCATACTATGAGGTGAATTAAATAATAATTTGTATCTTTGTTGAAATTAATGCAACCTATGAAGAACTTTCTTTATTCATTACCAGTAACATTAGTAACAAATATTGCTTTCCTTTATTTACTATGGAACTACTTTTCGTTACCACTGATTATAGCATACGCATTCTATTTAGTATTCTATCTAGAAAAAGCAACTGAGTACCGTAAATTAAAAAATAAAGTATGATTAAAAACTTTTACTATAAAATGATTGAGCTCTCTGAGTTCAAAACACTTGAAATACAATTCTATTTATGTGCTATGTACTTTATGGGATTTGACTTTAGTATTCAAGCCTTTACCGATACTAAATACTTCCAGTTCTATTTAGACTTATACATCTTTAAGATAGACCTTGATATCACTCGTAGATGTCATCATCACGGAATTACATTCGAACTTTCCTTATTCAATGTTAACTTTGATTTCAATCACTATGATATCAGACATTGGAATGATGAGTTAAATGATTATGAAAATTAAATAAACTAATTATATGAGTTATAAATCCTTTACCCCTAAAGTCGATACTAAACGTAGATTGGTAATGACCCGATTCTATGCTGGTATCAGAGACTCTAATAACTTTTGTTATCAGATTAATCGTATTACTAAAACCGGTACAGTTGATAAACGGTTCAAACCACTTTTTGCTTTTGGTACAGATGATATTACTTCTGTGAAAGAGTTTAAGCATAGTCTTACTGGTGAAAAGGTTAAAGTATTTAGAAAGCCATTCAAGTCTGTGTTTGGTGTGAAAGAAAAGAATAACCCTGTGGTTGTTTGGAAGAAAGTAGAATTATAATGAAAACTATTAAGTGGGTTTGTGTAACTTCTAAAGCTTGGGGCTCTGATCAATATCAAACTCCAGGTAAAATCTATGATGTCACTGTTGAGGTCATGTATGGTGAAGAAACTTATTCATTTGTAGGTGATGATGGTAAAGAATATCTTTTATTTCTAAGTGATGATGATTTTATTCCATTAGAAGAATGGAGACAAAGACAATTAAATAAGTTATTATGAAATTAGTAGCCACTACTCAATTCACTTACGATGGTTATCCACCTGATGTTTACTTAGAAATAGGTAAGATGTATGAAGGTGATTTCACACCTACTACTTATGATCCTCAAACATTAAAACAATCAGAACCCTATTACATCGTTAAGTGTGATGGTGGTAAATATCGAAAGTTTATGGCTAAACACTTTCTAACATTAGAAGAATGGCGTGATTCACAATTAAATAAAATACTATAACTTTTAGCCTTTAATTTAATATAATATAAATAAACCAAATAAAACATATGAAAAAGAAATCTATTTTATTGATTGGTGCTTTAATAGTTTTGGGATATATTTTATTCCATTTTACTGTAAGTAACAATCAAACATCAAACAAACAACAACCTTTCCCGGATTTCGGACACATGGTAAGCCCATCAGTTGTACAAAAAGATTCTATACAACTATTTAAGTTGAGTCAGAACTATCCAAAAAGTTTACCAAAGACTGAACTACCTGAGTTCTTCAAAATAGATTATCAGAAAAACTGGAAAGAATACTTATTAGCAGTTCAAAAATATTGTTTTGAAGGTAATACTAATGTAGAGTTTAGACCAGAGTTAAATAAAGTTAGAGATTGGTATCACATGCCTTGGCAACATTACGGCGCAAATGGTAGAGAAGGATTCCACGGTCTAACAAAAGAAGCACCTGTTGGTGTTGGTCAATTAGGTCGTACACAAACTTATTCAACCGGTGGTGCTTGGGCAGTTGCCTTTTATAATGATAAAGGAGGATACACTATAGGTAAGGTATGGCAGAATCATTTAGATCCAGATGCTAATAAAATGGAAGATATGGGTGGGTTCCCAGAAGGAACTGTTATGTTCAAACTTTTATTTTTATCAATACCTAAAGATACAGCAGAGAAACAAATTCCATATCTTAGAAACGGTCTTTGGTGGAAAGCATACGCAAACTATAATTTTAAATCTTTAGACAGAGAAGTAGTTGACGTAGTACTTATTCAAATGGATGTTATGATTAAAGATTTTCGTGCTCCAAGTGGTTGGATACTTGGTAACTATAAATATAATGGACAAATGAATAATAGTGATAAGTTTTATAACTTAGTTCCATTAGGTATAATGTGGGGAGATGATCCTGAAAACACAACAAATACTTCTAATCCAATTCCTGATAGTACTTATATTAATCCAAAACTTAAACAAACTATTATAAATCCAGATAGAAATGAATTACCACCATCACATTTAGGTTGGAATGGTAGACTTAATGGACCTATGGATAACTCAATGAGTTCTTGTTATAGTTGCCATTCAGCAGCAGAGTATCCTCAGTTATCTCCTATTAGTCCATTATTTGATCCTAAAACATCTCAATATGTACCAGGTAGTCCACAATGGATGAGATGGTTTCAAAACTATGATTGTAATAGTAGATTTGATGAAGGTGCTGTACCAACAGACTTTAGCTTACAAATGGCAGAAGCTTTACAGAACTTTGATGATTGGGAAGTAACTAAAGACGGATCTTTCTGGAACACTTATAATGTAAAAGAGTTTAAGAAACACAAAGATTTAAGTAGAAGAAATAGAATAGATTAACAAATTCTTTATGAAATATTTAATTATTGGATTCTCTTCTTTTATTATAGAAATAGCCAGTACTATGTATATTTCAACTGTTAGTGATAACTCACCTTATATGTTATTCTGGGCATTTGTCGGTCCTTTCTTAGGACTACCATTCGTTGGATTCTTAGTAGAAGAAAAAACCTGGAAAGGAAAATTAAAAATAGCACTATCATCAGCTATAGGATACACATTAGGATCCTTATTGGTTTATATAACAAAGAACATATGGAATTAAAAGATTGTTTTAGAGAAGACTTTTCAATCTGGTTGAATAATAGTAATCATCCTAAGATTAAACCTTATATCACACACCAGTCAAAACTTAACAAAGTAGTTGAAGAGTCTTTACAAGATATATTAGATATCTTATTAAGAGAACCTTTAGCAGATTACTTTTGGTATGGTTATCCAGAACATGGTGGTGAGTTATCTTATTCATTACCTCATCACGATGTAGTACCAGGTAATGCCATAAGAATAGATAAAGAAAAGATTAAAGTCTTTCTAAGAGATATTAAAATAGAGTCATTATTAGGCTCTTAGAGAAAAATAACTTATATTTGTAATTCAAATTTATAGGTATACTGGAGCAGTAAGCACCCACTTGTTTCTCAGGTTCTTGTGGAGAACGCATCACTTACTGTTCCATATACCTTTATTCAAATAACTAATGAATAACCTTAATATACACGGTAGACATCCTAAAGACCTACCTGATAAAATGACCATAGATGATATCTTATTAGAACTACAAGACACTAATAAGTTTGATATCAATTGGATTGATCTAAACTCATTTGGTGGTTATATGAACTGGAAAGCCAATGGTAAAGTATTTAACCAATGGTTAGAAAAAGGCGAAGTAGTTACCTGTGAAATGGATAAACCATTTAATCAGATACCTTATTCAGAGGATATGCCTATGTCATATGCCACAGTTAAACAAACTCGTTATGATATATTAAGACATCCTATCAGAGTATCAGTTAAATTCAAAGCTGGTATCTTATCTTTAAATAAAGGTGCTAAAGAAATATGTGATACATCAAATGATGTTTACCTAAGACTAAAGGATTATATAGGTCCAGATGTGATTCAAGACCAATTCGATATAATGAACTTTGATATAGACTTTATGATTAGTTCTCTTAAAATAATTAAATAAAATTAGGTTATCTCAATAATCTTCCTTATCTTTGTTATGTCAAGATGAGGTAGTAGCGGCAACTATAAATCTCACAGACGGGCGGGGGTAAGACCACGAAGTAACTCAAGGGCAGGCTTTTTTTTTAATAAATATAAAAAAAGAATTATACTATGAGATTAATAAACAAACTAAAAAGATTGGTAGGTATCGATGTATATGAATACACTATCTTCTACACTGATCCACTTTCAATAGGTGACAGAACAAAATTGGCTAATAATATGATTATTAAATTTTATTCTAACTGTAGACCCAACAGAATATCAGTTAGCCAACAAACAGCAACCATTGACTTTCAAGATGGATGTATGACAGCTGAACAATTAAAAAAGGTTAGTGATAATACATTAGGACCTAAACCAGCAGATATCACTTCTATTACATTAAACGGTAACGAAATCTGGCATAAAAATAATTAATATAATATGTCAAGAGGATGCGCAGTAACCGTTTATCTTGGTTCAGATTCAACTAAAGATCCAAGAACACACTGGTCTATTTATTTCAGTAGAACAGGAATTGAATTCCCTTTTAGAGTAGAAGGTAATAACGGAGGTGACTTTGATGTTGATGTAGACTTTGTTCAGTATTGGAATAACTCTAATTCAAGAGTAAGAAGTCATTCAGTTAAAGCTTATAACCCGTGGATAGGAAAACCTTATATCACTATAGATGATAAAGAATATTCATTAGGTGAAGGTGATTCAGAAAAACATTGGGATAACCAATGGCACGATTCAAGCAGAGGTCAACACGTTTACTATGAAGTAAAAAGATTAAATGACTCAGATGATTATAAAGAGTATGAACTTTATATCTATGATTAAAATAAAAAAACCCTCTCATTTCTGAAAGGGTTTTTTCTTTTAATACTGTTCGTGTGTACTGTGTCTGGCATCAAATCCACCAGTTCTACGCCATTCTGGATTAGCTTCTCCAATCTCAAACCAAGATTCTTCACCATCCCAAGCAGAGTTATACCACTCTTCCCAATCAGTCATATCAAAGAACTTATCTAATTCCTCAGCAGTTTCCTCATCTAACTCTTCATGGATCTCATAATAGTCTAAACCAGCAATGTAGTTTACAAACTCTTCTTCTGAATCACCCTCATAAGGTACAGAGATATTTCTAAACTTCTCAGGATCTAAATTAGCAACTTGAGTCTGACGAGTTACTGAATACGTTTCACATTTTCTTAATTGATACATAATTTATATTATTTTTTAATTACTCATTACAGGCTCTTCCTCAGTTTCTAAATAATAAGTAGTGTCCATCGTGTCTATATAATTATTAGATACAGGACTACCAAAGTCTAAAGCATCAGTCCAGATAAACTCATCCATAAAAGCTTCCTTATTACTTTTATAAAGCTCTAACTGTTCTTCTGTAACTTCTACCTCATAATATTCATATACTATGTTCTTCTCTTTTCTAATTAGCTTTGCCATAATGTTATAAAGTTTTATTCACTATTTATATTATTAAAAACTAAAAGGTTGAATAATTACAGAAATATGCACGGAATTTTGTATATTCACTAATTATCCTTATCTTTATAGTATAATCATATAACCACTACCATTATGAAACTCGTTATCACTCGCTTAGACTATAAAAACCCTACACCAACAGGTGGCTGTTTCTTCCTACCTCAACTATTCGATGTTAATGATATCACAGATGTCAATGAAGTAAATAAAATCTCTGCTTACTTCACTACTAAAGAAGAAGCTGAAGCCTATAAAGCTCTTTTCCCTAAGTCTTATGCCGCTCGATTAGGTCGTATATCTGGAATGCCTGGCTATGACTTCTACGTTGGATTTGACTTCAATACATTCTGGAATAATAAAACAACCGGTGATGTAAATGAAACCGCCATCAAACGCAGAGATAAAGTTATCAATAAGATTAAATCATTCTAATATTACAGAAATCCGTTCATTTTTCTGTCATTAGCTTGGTTTTAGACAATAATTGCCGTATCTTTGTAGTATAACAAATCACATAAACCACTACTTATGTCTATCCCTTACACTTCAACATCACTAGCAATCAAAGGTTACGCAGACTCAGTCCTAGCTAAATCCGAAACCAATGACTGTGTTGTAAGAGCTATCGCCTCAGCTTTCGATATAGAATACTTCAAAGCTCATAAGTGGGTAGCAGATACATTCAACCGTAAACCTAAGAAAGGAACCTTTGGATTCCCTGCAGGTATGGATAGAATGTCTACAAACAACACCAGAATGAATTATAAGAAAACTAAGACCATTGACCCAAAGCACCTAACAACTAATGGTGGTAAAAGTAAAATGACTGTAGGTACATTCGCTAAAGAATATAACATAGGTACTTATATCATCAGAGTAGACCGTCACGCTTTCACCATTAAAGATGGTTCAGTAATTGGTAACCCAGAGGATGCTACCAAACTAAGAAAGATTATTAAAAACGCCTGGAAGATCGGGTAAATTGAATAATGACAGAAATCCGTTCGTTTTTCTGTAATAATATAAATTAATAAAAATAACAATGGCATACCTTATAATTTTATTCGTAGTATTTGCAGCACTTCTACTCAGTGAGATAAATCACTCAGATGAGGTTTAAGTAATAATGACAGAAATCCGTTCGTTTTTCTGTCATTTATTATCTATCGTGTAAGATATCCTTTTACCCCTTTGCCACCACTCTCTACGAAGTAACACACCGTCTTTATAGATGTATATCACCTTGATGTCTATCTTACCATTCTGATAGAATATCTTCTCACTTATCACGCCATTGACATAAACCATATCCATGCTATCATAGTGAATCGTGTCTTGACTAAGGCTCGTGCCAATGACCAAGATGAAAATAAATGTGGATAAAAATCTCATAGTATATGTATATAAATTTCATTTTGTCAAGTTGTCATTCGGTGAAAATTGGCACGGTAAACCATCGAAATTATGTGACAAAAATGATGGCCTCTACAACCTAATGAGGGTAAAGGTTTCAAGAGGGTGAGTATATACAACGGAGTACTGAAACGAGGGTTTTGACGAGCTCGACAATAACGATATAGGATGAAGTAATAATTTGACAGAAAAACAACCGGATTTCTGTATGTGTTACAATAATTTGTTCATTTTTCTGTCAACCTAAAATTTACCCTACAGAATTCTGTTCATTATTTTGTATAAAATTTTCAACTATTCGACCCAATTTACAGAATTCCGACCAGATTTCTAAAGCCTCGAAAGAAGTCTTTTTACTCTTTCTTTCATCCCTCTTTTAAGTATCTTTTTAAGTTTCTTATCCCGTTCATTTTTCTTAGCATCTATCTGACATTCTTTACATAGAAGAAGATAGCAAGGTACTTTGATTGGTTCGACACTAACATCGATATCAATAATTCGATTACAATGACTACAGGGTATGGCAATCATATTACTTACCCTCGTTAGTATCTTTATGTGAGATAATTACTTCTTTGACCTCATCGATTTTTTTACATTCTATAGAATGTTCTGAATCGGAATCGGGATTATTATCTTCTAGTTGATTAGTTGTTACTTTCATACTATAGGCCATTGGTGAAGGCATACCTGAGTAGTGACACCAATTATCGTTATCCTTATCTTTATCGTTATCCTTATCGTCATTAATCATATACAGTGGTCTATTATAGGTGTGTTGTTAGTATTGATATAATCTTTTTCAAATATGATTATATCGTTATTATTTTTTATAACTCTTTTAGTTTTATCTTTATATGTTATAATTATTGATTCTTTGGTAATTTCAATTCTTATAATATCGTTAATAGGTATATTCATTGTATTATATTATTATATCGTCATCATTATCATTCATCCAATCTTCTTTTTCGGTAAACTGGTCTATATCTGGTACTATTATATAGATAATAACTTTATTATGTTCTTTAACTAGTTTAAGGTCACCTGTGTAACCTAGTTCGTAACGAGCTTTATCTTTCCAGTAGTCGTATATCTTATCGAAGTTTTTATTGAATAGTGAGGCTTTTTCCCAACCTATCTTTCTAACTCTAATGGCCATTGATGATTGTAGTTATTTTTTCATCTCTTATAGTTATTATGAGTCCTTGTATGAATTGTTCAGTTTCATTCATTATATCAGATGTAAATTGAGGTTTGAATTTATATTCTTCGTTAGTTCTATTATCTATGATTATATTAGTGGGAGAGAATGTCTTATCATCGTATTCTGTTTTAATGGTGAAACGTGGATATTTTTTCATCATATCTTCTTTCCAGTCTGTTATCCATCCACCGGGACCGGCAGTTCCTTGGTGGCCTGCTACTCCTCCTGACCCGTATGTTGTAAATTTACTCATATGAATTATATGTAAATTATCAATAAATGTTGTTTTTTATATAATCTCATTTATATATAGTATATATGTGGGAAAGATTTATAATTGTTATGAAGATTAGTTCTTTATCTAATAAGATAAAGTGCATGGAGAATGATATAATAAGGTATAAGCAGGATATGGAGTTAATGAATGACTTATACTACTGTGGTTCTGGAGATGTAGATACTTATATAGAAGAGTGGTCTGTTGGCATTTATCGAAAGATTTCGGCTTGTAGGAGGTTAATGTTAAGGTTTAGTAATAGGTTAGATAAGATAAATGGTGTGGTGGGCTAGTGGAAAATTTCCCCGACTTCGTCGGATAGGTAAAAATTTTTTAAGGGGAAATCAAAATTTTTTTTAAACAATCAGACTAAATAAAAATAAAAAGAAAAAAGAGGTTAGTATGTGTTTTAATATTTTTAAAAGGGAAAGGGTAGTAAAAGGTTCATGTGTAACATCTGCTTTTAACACATATGGTAAATCAATGCCTTGTACGATAACTCGTATCTACTTTAGGGGTCTTGGTAGTAATAAGGTCAAATATTGTCAATTAACGTTTATCTTAGATGGTTTGTCTAAAACGGTTAATGTTCCCTTTTCTTCTTGTGTTCTGGATCATTCAGATGATCCTTCAACTTTCATATAACATTTTGTTATTTTAATTTAATTTCTTATCTTTGTCCTATGACTAAATATTATTTAGAGGTGATGAGGGAAGGTGTCAGTATCTGTTTAGATACGGATGTTCAGTATCATCATCGTTTTAATGTAGGTGATGTTATTTCTATTCATATGTATTCTGATAAAGGACCTAAGGTTGTCCTTGGTGGTCGGGTTGAATATGATGCTGAATTTACATTAGATTGGGATAAAGCTTTTAGTGTTAGGTTAACGGTGGCTTCGTGTATTAGTAAGGGATATATGGTGGATATAACTAAGAATGTTCATCGTGATGAAAAGTTAAAAAGTTTAGGAATATGACATTTGAAGAATTAAAGTCGTTAAGACAAGGAGAAGTGGTTGTTTTTACTAAGGTAGATGAAAGAATTACTGAGTATCATAACTATCAGGTCGGTGATGAAGTTTTATTTATGGAGTTTGATTCTCATAATGGTGATGTGGTTAATTTTCTTAGAACTGGAGGTCGATGGTTGAAACAGATTCCAGTGATTTCACATTTCTCTTATGAGATATGTCATTATATAGAAAGAAAGGTTCTTTTAGAAAGAGATAATAAGTTAAATGAATTGGGTATATGACTAAAGAAGAAGTATTAAAGGATAAAATAAAATCTTTATTCATTATTGAGAATGATGGTTCAAAACCTATGGGTAATCCTCCTGGTGCTACGATTATATTGTCGGATTGGGTGACTTTAGTTGATAAAGAATTATTTAATGAGCATTTTAAGAAGTATAACTTTTTTGATACAATTACTCCAACTAAAATGGGTCAATTTTTTCTTTATGAGAAAATGTTAGATGGTAGATTCAAATCTAATAGACCGCACGATCACGAGCTGTTTTATCCAAAGTTAGGTCTTTATCTAAATGCTTTACCTTGTGACCAAACAGTAGAACTTGAGTGGGTAGATTATCGTAGAACTTGGGAGTGGAGAGCTGAATATGAATATGAACACGATGGTAAGATATATCAAAATTTCATAGCGGAATGTGAAACAGAGATTCAAAGATTGCCAATGTGGCACGATTATCTTTTAATTTATGGTGTTTGGGATTCAATGCCGACTTGGCATCAACTAAGACAAGCATATGAAAGAACGTGGTGGTTTCATAGAAATATTGATGAACTAAGAAATTTACAATTAAATAGATTATTAAAATGAGTTGGGATGGAATATATGCTGAAGATAGACACTATCCACAATTTGAGGTAGGTGATGAAGTTTTTACAACTAAGGAAAGTTGGAAGGCTATTGGGGCTAACAAACCTTATCGAGTTGTTAAGTGTCATAAGAAACCGGGAATGACAATTGATATTTGGGTTATTACTTTAATAACTGATGTTGGGTATGAAAGTGAGTATGCTTCGTATAAGTTTCAGAAAACAGAAAGACAATTAAGAGAAGATAAACTTAAAATGATATTACAATGATGGAGTATATACCGGGTTACTTACATGAGAAATTACAAAATGAGTTTTTCTTTTTGATTAATTCTGATTTTGTTTGGATAAATTGTGGACCTAGAAGATTAAGTGAAATGAGTGACTCAAAAGACTGGGATGAAACAAAGGATATAAGTTTAATAAAAGGTGATGTGATTTCGGTTAGATTCTTTAAGTCTTCACCAACATCAGAGGCTTATACTTATCTTGAAAAGGTTTGGAGTGGTGGTGGAGTGATTGAATATAAAACGGAAAGTATTATATCATTTGGATTTATTCAATCTAATACGGGATATTTATTTGTGGATATAACTAAGTCATTTGAAAGAGAAATAAAATTAGAAAGTTTATTATGTTAGAAAAATTGTGGAATGATATTAGACTTATCTATGATGGTCTTAATTTTAGTAGTAAGTTATTGATAGATGATTTAATGATTATCCCACAAGATAATCACTATTTACTTTATTATAAGTCTAATAGTGATATTTCAACTCAAATAAGAATTGAAAAGAATTTTAGTTTAGTTAGGATGTGGTCTGATGATAATGAAGTTGATATGACAAATTATAAAATTTATGTTGAATCTCGTGGTAACGTACCCGGTGGTAAACAAACATACTATACATCAGAAAAATTAATGATTGAATTAACATATAAAATTATTACACCTTTTTTAAGAGAGGTTAAGTTAAAAGAAATAGGAGTATGAGTTTAGTTTTAAGAAAAGAAACAGCGGATATCACCAGATACAAGATGAGGCCAGAGTATAAGAATTTACTAATGGCTTTTGGGGCTTTACCAGGAGTTCATGTCACAGGTACGGTTTTAGATAAATCATTTGCTCGTATTAAAAAAGGATGGAATGGTGTTTTAATTTTTCTTCATATTGAAGAGTGTACTCAAGAAGGTCTTTTCTTTTTAACAAGGTGTATGGATAGAAGATATTGGGAGCACGGTAACAAATGGAGAATTGAATTAGAAGTAGGTGATAATGAACATCTAAATGGTGATAGACCGATAAATTACAATTTATTTAGACCATTTCAAGAAGGTGACAATGAACAAATTATTATCGATGAATGTAAATCATTAATTGATAATATGATGCACCATTTTAATCATGATTCATTTATGACTCATTTTAATATGGATAGAAAAGAGTATCATCTTGTTGATGAGGTGGCATTTGATAGAAGAGTTAAATTAGAAAATATAGGAATATGAATGCTAAAGAAGAGTTTATAAAGCATGTAGGTGGTAGGTCAGTACTTTGTGCTAAAATACAAAAAGGTGATGATTATGATGATCAGCCATCAGTATTTAATCTAACTACTGGTTGGGATTCAGAAGATTGGAGTAAGTTCTTATCTTCTTTAGATTTTGAGTATGATAATGGTTACGGTGGTCAGAATTTATATGGTACAATTTGGTATTCAGATGGTACTTGGTCTGATCGCGGAGAGTATGACGGTAGTGAATGGTGGAATTATAATCAATGTCCTAATATACCCAAAGAGTTAGATCGTAAAGATAAAGTAAGAGAGCAAAAGTTAAATCAGATATTATAATGGGGTATATTAAAGAATATAAAGATTATAAGATTTATCGTAGTTTGTGGTGGAGATTCTGGGAGATTGATTCTTTAGAGTTTTCTTTACCAACTCGATATGAAGATGCTTATGAGGAAGTTGAGAAGAAGTTAATAGATGGTTGGGAATGTTCAATGGAGTTAAGGTCTTGGGTTATTGAGGATGTTCGTGAGCAGTTGTCAATAAGGATTGTAACTTATGGTAAATTGGCTAAGAAGGCTAAAAAATTAAGTGTTAAGTTTCACACAAGAGAATCTGGTCAATACTACACGGATGGTATGGATTTTTATCTTAGTGGTGAAGAGATTTACTTTGATTCAGATGATGCTATTAAACGTGAGAAGTTGTTAAGTAAGTTGGGAATATGAGGTGTAAGATATTTGGACATAAGTGGAATTTTTATAAAGAGGATGTTGAACATAAAATAGAACCAATTAGTAATAGTCATATGTCTGTTCCAGGATTTACAATTATGGTTAATACTGAATTTAGAATTTGTGAAAGATGTTATCATAAACAAGAAAGACAACATTGGACTAGTAAAGAAAATGTTGATTGGAAAGATCATGAACTAAGTAAAGAACAATCAAGAGATATGAAGTTAAAATCTTTAGGAGTTTAATATATTTTCCTTATCTTTGTAGAAAGTGTTTTAAGATGGAGCCTCACGAATTAATTAGAAGAGTAGATGATAGAATTTTATATAAGATAACTGAGGGTTTATCTTTAGAGGAGGTTATTGTTTATTTTAGAGAAACTGCTTCTTCTTGTCAAAGTAAGGAAACTTTTATTAAAGTTAAATTAAAGTATTTGATTACTAATTGGAAACTTATTGACCCTAACAAAAGAATGAATACTCTTTATGTTATTTTCTTAAATAAAAGGTTAGAAGATTTAAAGTGGTTAGTTAAGAACAAAAATAAGTTTCCACATTTAGAAGGTGAGAAACTTTACAAGTTATTAAGATTAAGAGATATGTTAGATAAGGTATAAATGAAAGTAGTTTGTGTTAATAATGGACCAATGGATGGAGCAATGGAATCATCTGTTAATCTAACAATAGGTAAAGTTTATGAAGCATTAGGGGATATGGTTAGTCCTAATGATTCAGTGTTTAATATAACAAATGATATTGGAAATCGAGGTAGTTATTACTTTGGTCGGTTTGAAACATTGGAAGAGTATCGTCAAAAAAAACTAGAAAAATTAGGAATGAATACAGAAAATGTTGAAAAACTAGATGAAAAATATCATTTCACAGAAAGAATTTTAGCTGAAAGAACAGCTATTTATAATAGCAATTTAATATTTGTTTCAACAGAACAAGAAAGAGATGAACAATATAGTCATCAACTATACAAAGATATTACTAATAATTTTAAGCATCCTCTTAGATTTGTTGTGACTCCGCCTGGAGCTAACACTAAAGTATTTGCACCTATGGTGGGGGACAACATTTCACAAGGATTTGCTAGAGTTATTGAAAATATAATTACCAGAGATATTTATAGTGAGAGAAGAAATTTGCCATTTATAATATCTGCTAGTAGGCTTGATCCTAAAAAGAATCATTTAGGCTTAATAAAAGCATTTGCGATTAATAATGAATTAAACACAAGAGCAAACTTACTTATTTCAGTTAGAGGTATTAAAGATGCTTTTGAAACTTATCAAAACGCAGCCCCAGATGAATTAGAAATACTAGACAAAATATTTGAAGTGATTAAACAATATAATTTAGTTGGTAAAAAAAGAGCAATTACTGTTCAAATGGGAGAAGGTGACCATACCTGGAATGAAACTATTATCATGAGTGAGAAAGATTTTCTAGAGTATGAAAAACAAGAAGAATTAACTTTACAACTATTAGGAAAAAAGAAAGCTCACAAATCAGAATTTCTTTCTTTTGATGGAGAAACTCCTATTTCCGATAAATTAGTTGTTAACGCCCGAGAA
>ENA-OSIY01000955-OSIY01000955.1-marine-metagenome-genome-assembly--contig:-NODE-955-length-15779-cov-6.522545_pt1 | contig 15779 bp, 6 predicted proteins | sample MGYA00237884_ERZ534233 | MGnify/ENA primary metagenome ERZ534233 (study PRJEB26412, sample SAMN06343840) | marine metagenome | isolation source: estuarine water | place: USA: Columbia River Estuary... | reverse complement strand
TACTTCGCTCCATACGTTAAAGAAATGTTCAGCTTCTTCACTCTTGCGCCAGTACACCACAGTTGACCACCACATGCGAATACCTGCATAATGCAGCCAGCGTTCTGTTGTGTACGGCTCCTCATATCTTAAATTTCTAGCGTCTCTATACATTGCCACTTCATTTTGTCCGCCAAATAACATTGCTAAGTTTGCATTGCCACACAGGTAGTCAGTGTCAATTAAAATAGTTTCATCGAACGGACTTAAATTATAAATGTCATGCTTGTTGGTGTTTGTAAACTGTGCGTTGAAACTGTGATATGCGCCGTCGTGGTGTAAACGCATGTTACGTTCATATTCTGGGGCGGTGACAATGATATTGTCCCAGGCAGCGTCCATTATTTCTGTACCGTGCGTTTGCGTACACTGAGCCAAGCTTTGTTGATTGGTCACAAGCACAACTGGATAATCTGGCATGTACTTTTTAATTGCATAAGCGGCAACCAAGGCCAGTTGCGTATAATCAAGTTGTTCGTTGTTATATGCGAACATCATGAAGCCTTTTGTAGTCATGTTATAGTCCTACAATTTTGGCTGTACTTCTGGCTGCTTTAAGTTTTTGCTGTTCAGCATGCTTGAATTGCATTGCTGACATGTATGCATCAGTTAGTAGAGTTAAGAACTCTTGAGTATTTTCAATTTTGATAACATTACCACTGTGGTCCTCAACAAATAATTCAAGGCCCAATCGAACGTGTAATTCAACAAATGAAATGAGTTCTTGTGTTGTTTTAAATATAGCCCCTTGAGAAGAGACCAACATTGCCGTAGCAACCCGTGCGTCAATGTTTTGACGCTGAACCTGAAGTGTTAGTTTATAATTGGCAAAGGCTAAAGCTTCGCTTACTCGTTTGTCCATGTGCTTCCAGAATTATTATATGCGCTGTTATTTACCAACGCATATTTTCTGGTCTATCCAATGTTAAGTTGGACTAATCGGATGCCAAACTGTAGATTGTAGCGCAGTTGGAATTGGAATTTCCAACGTTACTGTATTTTCGGTCACTGTAGAAGGATGGCTCATTATGATAGACATTGAGATTGTACCAGTTACTGTGCTTCCAGTACCTGAATGATCTAGCACTGTTCTAAATGATAAATTACCATTGTTTATATTGCCGTATAGCTTTAATCTGCTGGATGCGTAGCTGCCATAACCGCCATAGCCTCCATAGCCTCCATAACCGCCATAGCCTCCATAGCCTCCATAACCGCCATAGCCTCCATAACCGCCATAGCTGTTTCCACCGCCCAGTGGGCTGGTGTAAAGTAAGTCTTCGATATTAGTTAATTCCGAAAACCCCTTATCCTGTGTGATACCAGAATTGCTGCCTGTAATTAGACTCTTGCAGTTCTCAACATTGAATTTCAATGTGCCCATTGCTTGAAAGATGCCGCGCCAATCGTTATAACCCTGGCCTGTATCACCATTTGTTATACTGTATGCAATTCGAATATCCCCGCCGGCATTGAAGAAGTGACGAGCACTGTTATAGCCGCCAAAGTCTAACTGCACAACGTTTTCAAGTAGATGGTTCCATGGCGTTGAATAAACAAATGTTTCAATGTTGGAAATAGTTGTAAGTCCAGGATCAACTTCGTTACGAATAGTTCGAGCACTGTTCAATAATGTGGCTGCTGTGTTAAAAAATTCCGCAGTGATTTTGTCACCAGGTGTTATGATAACCAATTCTTGATCAGTGCTGTTTGTACGCAACGTACTTGCATTGATTCGGTTTACTATTTCGTTAGTGTGCGATGCACTAATTTTATTGCCTTTAACAATTAAATTAACATTCTCGCCGCCCCAGCCCCATCGCAGATCCGACTGTGCTTGCAAGTCAGCAGTTGGACCATTGGCGATATGAGTGTCACCAAACAATTCATTGACTGACTCAGTTAACGCATTGTACTCCGCTGCTGTTATTTTATTGCGGATCGTAGACATTAACGTACTCCAACTGTCGCTTCGACTTTGCCGACGCCTTCTCCGCTAAAGTTTCCTAAGCTACGACCAACGATGCTCCAAGCTGGAGCATCTACTGAAGCAGCTTGCGCCACACCTGGAATATCACTTGCAATTAATCTGTCGCCACGATTTATAGTGCCTTTGACTTTGACAGGAATACGTCCTGCCACTGCAATAGCCAGTGCATTTTTATCACGCTTCTGTCTTGCATTCATTAAGTAGGCTGGACGAGTTGAGACGATACCAAAAATATTTGTATCGCCTGCTTGAGTTGTTTGTGTCACTTCGGCAGCACCACCAAGTGCAACTAAGGTGCCTGCTTCATAACTGGCATCACCTACGTAAATTTCCGCGACGTCAGCAAATTCAGCTTCCATGGAGATACCACGTAACTTGAATGCATTTGGATTAAGAGATGTTGATTCGCTGCCAGTTGTATTCATGTTAATACCTTTGCCAATGACACTAAATCCTGGAATTGCATGACTAGGAGCAATTGTAAAATCTGCATCAACACTTAAAATTGCAACACATGTGCCGTTTACATTTAAACGAACAACGCTATGTGAAACTGGTGTGGACGCAGTATCCAATAAAGTAGCAAAGCTAATGCCTGATCCACCTTGGAATGCACTTGCTGTCACCCAACCAGTATTTGAGCCTGGTAATGTTAAGTCGCCAGTATAAACTTTTAATGCTTTATTTGTAGAGTCCCACCAAAAGTCTCCTGATCTTGCTATATCAGTTGGCTTTGTAGACTTTGATACCAAGTGAGCCAATGTTTTCCACTGAGCATCACCATCGCGCACTGCTAAACGGTTCTCTCCAGTGTTAAACCAAAGCTGGCCAGTAAGTGCTTCATCACCCGGTGATGCACTGCTAGCAAAATTTTCTAGCATGTGGACAAAGTTCTCAGCAATTAATTCGCCGTAACCTAAATAGTTTTTACCCAGTAGGTTTAAGCTGGTGGAAGTGTTATCAACTTCACCATCAATTAAGTTTACTAAAACTTCACCATCACTTTTGTTTACTTCGTATGCCATATTCTTATCCTTTGTATATTTAGTTGCGATCCAATTTAACCTGCTTGGACGCGGAGCGTATACACAACCTGAATACGCTGATTGGCCAGTTTTTCAACTGGGTGGAAAATAAAATGTGTCAACAAATTACCGGTATTCACTCCGCTAGTGCCACGTGTCTTCAAGCAAATTTCGTCAAATACAAATTCACCAGACACACTTGTTGTTGCATCTAAACTCTCCTGTGTACTATTAACAATATTAAACACGCTGTCAGTGGATTCCGGATCTGCGTAATCCAATGTTGCTGTAATGATAATATCAGAGTAAGTTGTACCATTGGAATGAGAAACAATTACATTATTTACAGCAGGATCAGGGTTACTTAAATCATTATCGTCTACGACTCTAAAATATGAGCCTTTATGCAAGTTTGCATTTGCACCACTTATATTTGGAGCACGATACGATATTGTTCCATCTGCCGCTGTAATGCTTGCCCCATTTCCAAAGTGCATTTCACTGATAAAGAAGCTGGTGTCACGAGACAGCATTTTTGCAATGGCATTGCTCATGTTTTCCTGATGGATAGCATTTGCACCGCGCACCAGTTCTTTTCCAGTGTCTAAGTCTGTAATTACAACTAGTGTCTTAATACTGATGGGGAGAGCTTGTATATTCATAATGATATTTAGTTAGTTATTTTATAACCCGTGTTAAATCTCTGTCAAGTTTGCAGTTGTTACGTCATATTCTGCTGTTAAATAAGGACCGCTTTCGGCTGTTAACATTTCTTCGTCCTCTGTTGATATAACAATTGCAGTTTTAACTACCAGAGTAACTGATTCGTTAAACGAAACACCCAATTCTACTGTAGACTTGCTGTATTGGTTTGTATCAACAATTTTACTATGGAACGGTTTTACTTCGTTAATGTACTGCATGATATTAGCTTCGCGCTTGTTGTAAAACGTAGCAACCTGTTGCAAACTGTTATTGCTCGATTGTGCCACGTCGAGGTAAGTGGTCTTAGAAACCCAATCTGTTATTTTAAGTTGGCTCAAAGACTCTTTGACCATTGCAAAGAACAGTAAATTGAAATAACCAAGATCGTCATTGATAAAGATATCATATCTTACTGCACGTAAAATATTACCAATGACTTCACTTGCATCTTCGTCCCATGGGTTGCTGTCCCACCTTGCATTACTCCAAGCGTCGCCAAGCGAGCCGTTCCATACTGCATTACGGATCTGAATTGTCCCGTTCTTTCTATATACTAATGTAATGTTATTTCCATCTTTGGTATATGCTTCAACAATATCACCATAGCTGTCAATTATTGCAAAATTATCAACTGTATCGTCCAGTGAACTAATTTCTGAACTAGAATTAATCTTGGTTGTTATGTCACCGGCATTGTAATCGGCCGCTGCATAATCAGCATACTCCCAATACTTTGTAAGATCTCGTGTATATTTTCCACTCAGTGGTTGATATGTTGTCAAGTAACGACTCCAATTTGGCTTACTAACAATATCAATATTCAACAAGAAGCTGTTCAATGCAACTGTAAGTGTACGGCGAGCTTCTACGATGTCATTAAACCAGCTTTGTGGATGCGGCACATACAAATTGCCGTAACGACGAAGTGGGTGCAACTTCTGACTTGGAACTCGTCTTCTCATGTTGATCACTGCATAGTATACATTACCGTCTAGTTCAAATAAGTTCTTAATCAATGCACTTACTGCACCACTGACCAGTACTTTTCTTGTTATATCATTTTCAAATGTGCTGGCCACAAAGTCACGAGCAACAAAATATATTTTGTGATTTTTGCTGTCTTTGGACTGCCATGATGATTTAACATCAAGGCGATTGTCGTCTAAGTTTTGTAAAATTGGATAATCTGTTACACCGTAATCAGCAGACTTGCTGATAGTTCCATTGGCAAAGTCAGCAACATATTCACCCTTTGAATATGCTTGGCCGGCGGTATATTGTCTTACTGGATAAGTTTCTCTATAATTATCTCTGCCAACTACACTTGATTCTAATCTATGGAATAGATAATCATTGATGACATCGCCAGTGAAGCCTTCTGTTACCAAGACGTTGGTCGAATGCACTTGCTCCGGGCTTCCACTTTGTTCAATTCGTAAAATAATCTTGTCGTTGTTACCAAAGAAATTCTTAAAATTTGAAATTAATAACGCATTTTCACTGATGGGGCTCAGCCATGCTACTCCATTTGCATCTGGATCATTTAACACTGATTCAATTGATGCAGCACTGTATGGGCGAGCGGAGTTTGCTGGCAGTACATTACTAATATTCCAATAGTAGTAGCGTGTGCTTCTATTGTTAGTGGTTGGATCTATGTATGTTTCTTCGGAGTATCTAATCTGATCAACACCACTGCTATTATCGCGCTTGGCTGTTGGCATTTCGTCTACCGATGGAATGGTCTCGCTTGACACCCATTCGTAAACTGCAACTTTACTGTCTGCAAATTTTTCGCCCCAATGAGACGCTCTATATTGAATGTCACTGCTTTGCTCGTATTCAAAATATCGAACTTGACTTAGATCCCACCACAGTTGTCCAATGTTATTGCTGTTCCATGGCATAGCGGCATATTCGTCTACTTCGCCCAGTTCAGATATATTATATACTGCTGGGTCTACCACTTGCTTATAGTCAATGTATTGTGCAACTTCGTCAATTGTGAGACCTTTATAAGGATCAAATACTTCAATTGAAGCCACTATGTCTTCGTTATTGTAGTCAACCACTGAAGCACGATAGATGTTGGCAGTATTAACCAATGGTCCATTGTATCTCTCAACAATGTCGGGATTATTGTCGCCATCAGCATCTGGTACATAAGTTATAATCTTCCATGTACCTTCGGTGTCACCGTAGTCAATGTAGGCTTTCATGCCTGCGACCCAAGCAATGTCAGATGCAACCCATTCTGCTTCAGTGTTAAACTTAACAGAAACTAATTTGAATACTACAAGGTCGTACACAACTTCGTCTGACGAACTTCTTGCTTCTATTAAAATGTTATAGTCATCTACTACGCCTTTGACTTTATGAATTTTATCATAGTGGCCATCACCGCTGCCGGACATAATAAAGCTTTCGCCTTCTGTTAATCCGTGTGGACTGGCAAACGAAATCTTACTTTCATTTAATCCTGGTACCAATGCATTTGGGCAAGCCTCTTCAACGTACATTGGGGCCATTGCTTGCAATACATTCCAACCTTGGCTGCTAAAATCACTGATCCAGATAGATGGCAGAATAGCACCTGGCACTGCAACTACAGTCCAGTTTGTACTTCCTGTAAATGCACTGGTTGACGAACCAATACTTTTTGCAGTAGCTCTATATAGTGTACCAGTGTACCAGGTGTAGTCGCCTACTTCGTAATCGCTGTATCTACTGTATGAACGAGTTTCAAACAATGTTTTAGTAGTTAATTCATATTCAGCAGATGCATTTACAGTGGTAATTGATTTCAATGCAGTTAAGTCTAACTCGCCAATTGTTAAGATGCGTAACGAAACTTCTGCAATGTTTGCAATACCTGCACTTGGCAACCAATTGTGTGCTTGACTATACTCTGGATTTAAGTCTGCTGCATCCAGTGTTTCAAATTCAACCTGCGCTGGGCGAGTAATCCAACGGGAATCGGTACTGCCTATTAGATCAACAATGTTGTCTCCGCGGAGGTCAAATTGATCAATGGTTGGATTGTCAATGAATCTAATAATCTGTCGAGCATTTGTAATGTCTGCTTTACGCAATTCAATTTCCCATACTCGACGAGAGTCTAATCTACCAAAATCGCCAGTGTTAAACATCCATTGTTCATTGACTGCAACATCTTGTAAGCGACCAGGCATGTCAATATTATCATTACGCATTAATGCATTGATTGCCAATGTTGTTCCCGATGCAGACTGCAAGCCTTGTCGATACAAGTGTGCAGTTGTTGGATCTTGAATAATGTCAAATATTACACTGGTGTTTGTTGGTACAACGTTAGCACGGGCCAATGTAGTTTTAAATGCATCAAACGCACTTAGCTCAGGCTTATGGCTTTCAATGATGTCTGTTGACAATGTGTCAAATCCCGGAAGTAATCCAGAATTTTGAATTATTACTCCGGGCGCAGATGGGCGGCCAGTCCAGTTAAATGTTCTTCTACCAAACAACTTTAATGTACGCAATACATTTCCAGTAAGCGGATCAAATATTAAATCCCCAAATTTAGTTTTACGGTTTACATATACAATGTGATCAAATGCACGGATTCTAAAATCAACGAATACAATCTGATCGTCACTGAGCGAGACAATTTTATCAGTATGAGTTTCAATGTCTCTTGAAATTAGCAATTCACTTGCCAGTGCCGAACGACCAGAATTGAATATAATTTTTCCAGTTCTTCCCAGGTCGGCATCAAGCCTATCAAGCATGCCATGCTCATGTTTAAATTTTATGCCACTGGTTGTGGCAATTCCGACTGTGCAGTAATTAAGATCGCTCCATCCTTGCGCTGCCCAGGCCAGGGCATCAAGTGCTGCCTGTTTCCAATCAATCACAGTTGCCTGCTCATTTAAGCTATCCAGCACCAGTCCCTTGGACATTTGGTACTGACCAAGGCCCATTAGGAATGTGATCAAATCTTGTTTGTTTGCAATATAAGAACCGTACGGAACATTGACTTCTGTAGTGCCCCATTCGAGATACTCTACAAAAGTGCCGTATGGAGTTTGGATTGCTCGACGGCTGCTTGGGAATGAAGTACTTAAACTGCGAGCACTTGGATTGAAAACAGTAAAACTACGGTTTGCTGGATCAAATCCATATACTCTGAACCCAACATCATCTTGCTCAATGCGAACTGCACTGTATCGTAATGCTTGAATTGAAACACCATCTGACATTGTTAAAAATGTGTCCTCAGTTGGAACATAATTACCAGTCTGATATTTTGTAAACGGCATTTGCAATGATATTGCACCATCAGTGAATCCACCAATGGCAAATTGTAATCGTGTGTCAATGGACATAAGCTCAATTAAAGGTGCTTCGCCATCTAAGTTAAATTCTCTGTATGCTTCGAATATTACTGCACCAATACCAACTGATGGGCGGTCCTGAAAGAATTGGCTAGGCGCAATGGAGTTCACTCCTTTTGCTGTTACACAATTAATTGCATTGGATGATGTAGTGCTAAACGGATTCATTGCACTGTCAAAGAATTTGCTCACTGTGCTATAATCATCAATGGCATGTAATACTCCAGACCATGCGCCAGAGATACTTCGTCTCCATGCCATTTCAACTGGGCCAAATGAACCAATTTCCCATGGCTGTTCTGCTTCTGTTGCACTGGGACTAAGGCCCCAGGCCGATGGGTCAAGTAGTTCACCTGTGGTGCTAACTGGGAATGTGTCAACCGTTCGCATCATTGATGGTAATGTAGTAATCGCAGAGCCTGGCGCACTGATGATGCCATTTTTAAGGGCATACTCCAATGCAGATCTTTTAGTTGTATCTGTCCACGAATAATGAGTAGCCCACCATGCTGGTGCTGAATCAAATCCCAATGCTTCCCACGGAGCAGTGTGAATTTCAAATGTTCCAAAATGTTTAATGTACAAGCCTCTCCAGCTAAATCCATTGTAGTTCCATGTCCATGGATCAGTGTTTACAAAGTCTGTACGGTCGCGATAGTTTAAGCTATTTGATGCAAACCATTCAAGTTGTGCGCGGGCCTGACTTTCCAATACATCAGTTGCACTATAGTTACAAACTAAACGTTGGCGATTTGCTTCGCCAACTGCATTTACACAGCCATTGAAGATTCGATTTTCTAACTCTAATATGATTTTATTAACATAATAGTCAGCAATGCTGCCGTTAGGATTATCATATGCAGTAATGCGTGAACCGTCGTGTCTTTGAATAAATGTTCGACTGTTATTTCCCCATGTTTCAGTTTTGATACCAGGAACAAACAGTCCAGACATTCCCAGCTTGGCTGGGCTAGCAGGCATTGCCGAGTATGCACTAATTTCACTGGCATGGAATATTTCAATAATTGAATCTACCGCAGGAGCATTCTTGAAAACTACAGCGTCAGTAGCGGCATCTAAAGTATAGTCTATATTGTGTTGCAATAAAATACCATCAGCATAAACATATACATGATCAGGGCCATATAAACTTGTGTTCAGGCCGTTGCCCAATGTAAACGCCAACAGCGTACCGTCAGCAACATATGCTGTGCTGCTCATTGAAGTTGTAGGGAATACCATTCCGCTGACTGCATCAGTTGACGAGTAAGTTACTCCCAATAACAATTCTTCTAACATTCTATCAAGAGCCAATCTTGGCAATTGACTTTCTAAGTCTAATAGGTTAATGTTCTCTTCTAATTTGGCAATAAATTTTCGATACCATCTCCAAGCACTCAATGATCGTGCAATTACAGTATCCTGTAGCGTTGGCGACAATTTGAGACTTGCCCAAGTTGAACGCAAGGCACTGTCGTCAGCCATGTAAATGCCGTTTCCAGTTAGCACTTGTGGGCAATCAATCCAGGACTGTGTAGGCTGCTGTGTTGCCGCAATTGTAGCAAGCATTCCGTGTACCAATCGGCCAGCAGTAAATTCGCCAAAGTTATCACTTTGCGCCGGATTTAACTTTAATCCTGGTATCGCAGTTAACTGGTCATTGGTGATTACATTGCCTTGGTGCTCTAAAAATAATTGGCCAATTTGATTAGCTTCAATTGATAATGCTGTTACTCGCCCAGCAGCCACAGTAACCAATGGCTCAACTGTGGTTGGTAAGCCATTTAATGTGAACTTCATGTAACGAGGATCTGCATTAACGTTGATTACACGGGCCTTAAATGAGAAACTACCAATTTGGAAATTTAAGACATCGGCTGCATCATCGGCTATTAGAAACTCAACAGTGCTGTCAACTATTGCATGGCTTGCACCGTTGACTGTGATTGAAACAGCTCCGGGCACTGCAATATTAAACTTTACAAGTTCTCCGCGGGCAACAACTGCCCTGTTGTCAACAACATTTTCAAAATTATCTGAATGCAACACAACTGCAATGCCATTGCGTACTGCAATTGTCCATTCGTATGTGGGCCACATTGATGCATCTAACTCAACGGTTGTTGCACTTTCAATTTGGTAGGAGCGGCAGGCCCAGCTTTTTAATCTAAACCATGCGCGGCGGAAGCCGTTGCTAAGTTCTTTGTCCAAGTCTTGGCCATTGATACGTCTAAACGAATATGGACCGCTTACTGTTCTCTGATCGCCTTGGCTGTCTATGTAATACGCATAGTCATTCTGCGTATGCTGGTACAAAATATCGTACATTGCATTTTTAGCAGTGTTGCTGGATGAAAGTTGAGTAAATTGTGTTGGTAAGAATTTTAACTTGTAGCCTGTTTCTTTATCATACGTATCGCCTGCTACAATTTTAATAATGTTGCTACTGATAACACTTGGCTTGTACCCAGTAACTGCATCAAAATCACTTAGACGAATTCCATCTTTACTATATAACTCAAATAATGGTTGTTGAGTGGTACTTGTTCTGTAAGTGGCTTGCTTTGCGACGCCATCTTGCCAATAAAATTCCTCCATAGGAGACTCTGCAACTAACGAGTTAATTACTACTGCATCTCCGTCGTTTGCTTCTTCAATTGAATATCCAACAATCTTCCCAAGGTCACCTTTAAAGTTAATAATTTTACCATGAAACTCGCTGTTCTTTGTAAACCATAGTACTCTAGGCGCTAAATTTATTAAATTAATTGGTGTTAAACTGGTTGCAATGCCAAAGGCAATGTTTGCTTCGCGAGCGCCCATTCCAATGTAATATGCTGGACTCATTGCTAACTTTTCAACTCCAGCTACCCAAGGTCTGTAAGTTGTGCCGTGGCGGAATAATTCTAACGTAGAATCAAATTCAATAATTGGACGAGTTGCTTTGTCAGCAGAATCAGCAATATCTTCAAACGTAATACTCAAGAAGTCGGCAACGGATTGAATTGCATCTGTATGGTACCAAACGTTTACACGACTGTGTGCGTTTCTGTTTTCTGCGCCGGGCTTTTGCAAAATGTAATGCTTGGCATTAATACCGCTGATAGTACCGTCCCATTCAACTCTATCAAATGGAACCGCTGTTTGGTCCCATAATCCGTCAGTTGAACGACTGTATGCTGTATTGGTGTTTTGGTAAGTTCTGCTTAGTAGCCTAATGCCTGATTCAGTCCCAACGCCCTCAACTTGCCAACGACGAAGAAGTAAATCACTATCAGTTGTTACATAATAATTTAGCAGTAGTACGTTAACTGTGCTGCCAACAGTTGGCAATGTTAACCAATGTATTTCGTTGCCGCTGATGTAATAATCATTGGATACAACGCTTGGTATGCCGTCAACTGTTACAGAAATTTGAGTTTTATTGTAAGAGGTAAGCTCGTAGTTAAGAGGGTCAATTGCGCTTCCGCTTGATACATACGTTAATGTTGCATCGCCTTGAACATCAACTTGACGAATGTCTTGCTGAAATACAATTTTCATGCCGTTCTTTAATTTAAGAGTTTTACCGTTATGCTGTACAGGTGTGGTATAATATTGTTGTCCAATGATATCATTTACAACGTTGATAGTTTCAGTTGTGCCGCCTGTTACGAATGCAACTGGCATGCCTTCTTCGATCCAGTAATAGTTTGTCCAGTTGATAAACTTGTCTGGGTCTATTGGAAGGTCTAAAATACTAACAGGTACAGGAGTTTCGTTAAGTCTATCATTCAAATTCCATGCTGATGCCACTTCGTCTGCCGATAAAGTTTTTACCCCGGTGCCAGAGTATGTTACTGAGCCTGGCTCCAGTTGACGGCGGGCAGTGGGATGTGGCAATAGCGATTCTGTTGCATTTTGTCCTACGCTAAAGTTTAATGTTTCCAAAGAACTTGGCTGAAATAAATCATCAACAATAGCACCTAAGACTTTCTTATTAGTCTCAGTCTGAAATATAGCAGGCAGCATGTCAGATGCTGTTGGGCTTACCCCGTCATTCAACTGTTGTCCAGGATATGTTCTTATGAACGGTTCAACTGGATTAAGTTTTTTTGGATTTTTTTCCATTATTTGCCTTATTATACTGATGTGATTGACATTGAACTTGTAATAATTTCAACGTCATTTACTGTTGCACTACTAATTAGTAATTCATTATCTTCGCAACGAATTTGAAACAGGTCATTGGAAGTTAATCCACGTTGGCGAGGCACTAGTGCAATTGAACTAATGATACCGCCTAGCTGTTTGTGTACCCACGCTGCCATGTCTGTAAAGAAGAACGTTTCACCAAAGTCCCAATTGTCAACTTCAAAATAGCTGTTAATAGATTCAATTACTCTTGAACTTATTTCTGCGTCTGAAATACGTGTACCATCGCTTTTTGTAACACGGATGATAACTTTATTTCTAAAATCGCTACCCTTGCCAAATATGACTTTGTATGTTACAGGATGGAAAATAATGCTGTCGCTTACGCTTTTGTATAAAGTAACAGCCGACATCAATTGCTCTAAATTATAAGATGTTGGGGCACGTGGCATAGAACCGTCTCGTGCTCCGTTTATACTCCATGACCTAAATGACGAATTATATTCGCTTGTTAAAACAAACATATCCATAATATTAGTGGTAGTTGCATCAACACGATTGTCTCTTAGAGGTACATGATCATGTTGAATTTTTAAATTTGCCTTACCAACAACTGGACCAATTGAAGTTGGAAGAATAGTAGTTGTTGGAGTTAATGTATATTGTCCAACTGAATCAGTAAATTGAACTTTTTCCAGCATGATTGTGCTGTCAGACAATATTGAATCAATGATTGTTGGGTCAGTTGGTACTAGGCCAGCGGCTACACCAGGCATTGACACAATAACACGCTTAGGATCATATCGGCCATCATCTAGCTTAAAGTATTCAACAATGTCTAACTCGTATTCAGAATTTAGCCCAGCATTTTGAGCTAAGAATTTTACAGTATCTTTAATTTCTCGACGAGTTGAATAATCAACTGCTTTTCCAAATCGCTGATTATGGAAGGTAATCTGATTTGCACTGCCTAGTACTGTTTGATCTTTACGTACAACTGATGTCCATACTTGTGTGTTTGAGTCGAATTCAAGTCGTAACAACCAAGAAGCATCCAGGCCCAGATTAGTTTTGTCGCCTGAATACAGTGTATCAAATGAACTTGCTTTATCAATGTTATCTTGGCGAATAAGTTTCCAGCGATCAAATTCCTGATCGTAACGTAGACCAAACGAACGTCTTGCCGCAAGTTCTTTGATAATTTCAGTCTTTTCAGTTGGAGCAAATATACTTCTTAACGGTGGTATCCATGCAACAACATTACTGTTTTTTACAATGCTATTTAAAAATACTGCGCCTTGGCTGTTGGCACGAAGTCCTGTGTTGGTGCCTGAATTGTCCACCAGGCCAAAACCTTCGCGGTAAACGTCAAGCAATTTGGCCCATTTAATTTGGCCTTGCTCGTCTTGCAATTTAACAAGCGTGTTCTTTTTAATTGTTCTGTATTTTAAGTCTGGAGTTCCGCGGCCAATACGTAATGGAGGACCAGTATTATCACTGCCTGTGAAGTATCCGTTTGTTGATGCATTGCTTGCTTCAATAGTTACCCACTTAGTAGGAGATGACGGAAGGATTGCGCTGAATTTTTTATAGTATAACTGGTGAAGACCTCTGTTCAGTAGTAAATTCTCAAACGAAACAAAAGTGTCTTCATCACCAGTTATCGCTGCAATTGTATCTTCGCTGGTTACTTCACGCTCATAAATGAACGCATCGTCAGCAAGAGTGATAACTGGACGATATGTGCCAGTTGGATCTTGCAGGTCTGCATAAATGCTTTGACCAGCGTGTGATCTGTTTACTGCTTTAATTTTTTCAATGCCGCCCACTTTACCTTCTGGGTATGTGTTGTAGTCTGACGCAGTAATCATTCTGTCTTGACTTGCTGCGGTACGACTGGCACGATTTTTAATTTGCTCAAGCGACTCGCTTGCAGTAGATGACACTGGTGCGGCCAACTGCAATGTGCAAATTAAATCTTGTTCAGTATTTGTGCTATCAACGTATCGGATTGCAACTTGTAATCCTGCAACGTCAATTGGATTGAACGTTATATTTTCATTGGCACTTTCTCTATACCATACACGTATATTGCCCATTGGGATTTCTGCAAACACATCATCACCAAATTTCAATGAGACAGAATCATTTTCACGTGTGATTACTTCAAATATTTTACGATTGTCTTTGTCAATTGAATTGAACACAATGTTTTTGCCAACTGTGGAAGTTACTTGAGTCCAAGATGATAAGATGCGGCCCGACGCATCAATGCTTTGAACCCAGATATCTGATTCGTTGACATTGTCTCCGTCTAAATCAATAACACGGTTTTCTACTCTGGTGTCTAACACATAGTCTTCAAATTTCAATGTGCCTTGCTTAAACATAAAGAACCAGCCATTGGATGAATTTGAATATCCAGTGCCGTCATTGTTAAACAATGCAGTCAAATAGCTATACGGGTTTGGAACACTTTCAATTGCCAACTGACTGTCTAAATCAATGTTAACAGGCGTAAGTTCGCACGAGTAATTTGAGTTATTGCGAGCTGACAATGTAAAAGTCTCTACCATTGTTCTATTGTCTGGCTGCGCAAGCTGATATAGTTGTCTCACTACTCCACTATCAGTGATACTGCTAATTGGACGTCCAACTGGATTAGATTTATTGAAAGCTTCGTTTAAAATTAAAGTAATTTGTTCATTGAAGTCAGTGTTTAATGGATCGCCCCATACAATTGTACGGCCAGCAATGTTTGTACCCTTTGTATCATAGATATTTTGTGTTGTATTCAATGCACTGATGCGTAGGAATCCACTGGCTCCTGCATTTCGATAAGGCTTATAACCAAGCTGACGTGCAATGCTTAATACATTGCCGCGCACTTCAGCAGTTTCTAAAAATGTTTCACGTAGATTTAAATCACTACGGAATGCTAAGTTTTGCCCAATGAAAGACATCATGTCAATCAGCGCCACGTACTCACTTGAGTTAATAAAGTCGTTGAAATCTTCAGGATAATTTGTTTGTACGTGATTTAATAATGACTCACGTAAACTTTCAAAATCATATGCTTTGAAGTCAGCATTTACCAAATAGCGGTAATTATTCAACCAGCTTTCGGCTGCATTGAGTTGTCCAAGTCGTTTAGTTTGGCTCATTTTGTATTAGTTCCTTTGTCGTAAGTCAATGGTAATGTCACTGTTTCATCAGTTGGAACATACGTTACAACAATTTCAATGTTAAGTGCGTTGGGGCCTTCGGATACTGCTACACTTTCCAATGACCATCTAGGATCATTCTTAATAATAGCTCGGACATCTGCGTCTATTAGAGATATCGTATAGTCGTCTAGAGGTTCAAATAGCATTTCCCAGACGATGCTACCAAACTCAGGCAGCATAATACGCTCACCTTTGCGAGTATTGAAGTGATTTAATAAGTCTTGGCGGGCAAGATCCAGGTCATAGCGAACTGGGCTCAGGAAACTAGTTCCAACAGTGCTGTAAC
>ENA-OSIY01000954-OSIY01000954.1-marine-metagenome-genome-assembly--contig:-NODE-954-length-15783-cov-14.444352_pt1 | contig 15783 bp, 5 predicted proteins | sample MGYA00237884_ERZ534233 | MGnify/ENA primary metagenome ERZ534233 (study PRJEB26412, sample SAMN06343840) | marine metagenome | isolation source: estuarine water | place: USA: Columbia River Estuary... | reverse complement strand
CGTTAATGTATAACAGTAGAGAATATATTACATTTAAAACATTATTAGTTGATACAATTAATACAACAGATTTTACTCAACGGTTATCTCCGTCAATTATGTTAGATAACGCATTAGACATAATTACTAACGCAAAAACAGATAGTAATAGTTTCTTTTGGAGTGATATGTTGCCATCAAAAGCGGCATATATTACTAATACATATAGTTTTGCAAATGCATTAGATGTAAGTATATATCCATTAAGTAAAATATATAATTTTGCTACAGCCAATTATAATGGGGTATTGGTTTATTTAACTAATACAACAGGAATAATTACTCAATTAATTAATGGAGTTGATTATACAATCAGTAGTGATAGTCCATCGTTAACAGTAACATTGGATTTGGCTCCCGGAGATCAAATTACTGTTAAAGAATATAATCAAACGTATGGTAGTTATATTCCAAATACTCCTACCAAATTAGGTTTATATCCTTCAACAATACCTACAGTTATATTAGATACTGCATATTATCAACCCACATATTTTATTTTAGGACATGATGGTTCATATAATAAATTATATGGTGATTACATTGATGGTGTATTAATTGATTTTAGAGATCAGGTATTACTTGAGTTTGAAAAACGTATATATAATAATTTGAAATTAAGTAATGTTATTCCTATACAAGAATATGAAGTATTGCCTGGTTTCTTTAGAGATACTGATTATAGTTATGATGAAATATTACAGATTTACTCAACTAGTTTCTTAGATTGGGTTGGTCAAAATAGAATTAATTATAAAACTCAGTTTTATAGTGCCAATAATGAGTTTACATACAACTACAATCAAAGTGGTAATAAAATAAACAGAGAAGTTATTCCTCAAGGATATTGGAGAGGTGTATATGAATATTTCTATGATACTAGTACGCCGGATACTAGTCCATGGGAAATGCTTGGCTTTACAGATCAACCAACATGGTGGGAAACACGATACGGCCCTGCTCCATATACAAGTGATAACTTAGTATTGTGGAATGATTTAGCACAAGGTATTGATTGGAATAATGGTAATCCAGTTGTTATACCACAAGCAATACGTCCAGAATTATTACAAGTATTACCAGTTGACAGTGAAGGTAATATTGTATCACCTTTTGTTTCTATTGTTGGTAACTACAGTAACACATCATTCAACCGTGATTGGATAGTAGGAGATGTAGGACCAGCAGAGTTCTCATATCGTAGAAGTAGTAGTTGGCCGTTTGATTTAATGCGTATATTAGCATTGACAAAACCTGCAGAATTCTTTAATTTAGGAGTTGACATTGACAACTATAAATTTAATGAAGAATTTAATCAATATCTAGTTAATGACCGTAGTCATTTAGTTATAAGCGATGTAGAGATTTATGGTAATGGCACTGCTAAGACAAGTTATATTAATTGGATTGTTGACTTTGAAAAACAAGTGGGTATTGATGCAACCACTAACATTACTGATTTATTAGACAATGTTGATGTTAGGTTAGTATACAGACTTGCTGGCTTTAGTGATAAGAATTTATTAAGATTCTACGTTGAAAAATCAACAGCAAATAGTAACAATAGTAGTTTATTGATACCTGATGAAAGCTATCAAGTATTGTTATATGATAATCAACCATTTGATAAAATTGTTTATAGTGGTGTGGTTGTGCAATTAACTAATACTGGTTACAAAGTATATGGTAATAGTCAAACCAATGCGTATTTTAAGATATTAGCACCTAAGGTTAACGGCAATTACGAAAGAATTTCTGTTCAGGGATTGAGCGTACAGCTAGCTAGAGACTATTACACTACACCGGAAGTAGTAGCATACGGAACTGAATTTATTACAGTACAACAAGTATCACAATTTTTAGATGGTTATGGAAGATATCTAGCAAGCCAAGGTGTATTATTTGAACAAATTGAATCTGGCTTGACAGTTAGTTGGAGACAAATGGTAGCCGAGTACTTGTATTGGGCACAATCTGGTTGGGAAGTTGGAAGTATTGTTAATATTAATCCGGCATCTAATTTAATTTCTATTAACAAAGATAGTTATATTGTACAACCACTAACATTACAAAGACAAAACTTTATATTAAATCAAAACTTATATCCAATACAAAGTACTGATTTAAGTATAGTTCGTGATGGAACATTGTTTACAGCACAACCATTAAATCAGGGTGATACAGTTGCTTATGGACAATTTAACATTAGTAATTTTGAACATGGTATAGTATTTGATAATGTTACTGTATTTGATGATGTAATTTATAACTTAATTACAGGTTTACGACAACATCGTATTACAGTACGTGGAGCTAAAACAGCCGAATGGAATGGTACGATTGATGCGCAGGGCTTTATATTAAATCAAGATAATGTACTTGAGTGGAATAAGACAGCAAAATATACTACCGGTAGTATAGTTAAGTATAAAAACAAATATTGGATAGCACTCACTATTATTCAACCAAAAGAAATATTTGAAGAACGTGAATGGAAAGAAACTGATTATAACGAAATACAAAAAGGATTATTGCCTAACACAAGTACACGTTCTTATGAAAGTACAATTTATTATGATGTAAATCGTGCTAACTTAGAAAATGATGCAGACCTATTAAGCTTCAGTTTGATTGGATATCGTCCACGTGATTATTTGGCATTAGTTGATCTAACTGATATTACACAAATTAACGTTTATAAAAACTTTATTAAGAATAAAGGAACATTAAACGCAGCCAGCGCATTCAAGGGCGCTAACTTACCACAAGGTGGTATTAATTATGATATATATGAAAACTGGGCTATTAAATCAGGTGAGTTTGGTGGTGTACTAAACAGCAATTTTATTGACTTCAAATTAAATCAAAACTTATTAACCGGTAATCCTAGCATCGTTGGATTAACTAATGGGATAACTACTGCCGGAGTACAACAAGAAGTACCGTTATATAGTTTATATAATTACGGCCGACCAGTAACTAGCACAGACGTATTACCATTAGCACCGACAGACACACCGTCGACATTATTTCCGTATGCAGGCTATACTAACTTTAATGATGTGCGTATTGCGGCATATTACTATTTTAACTTAGCAAACAGTACATCACCTAGAGGAGTACTGACACCTTTATCAGAGTTATACGTAGGACAATATGTTTGGTTAGCTGATTATCAAGGTACTTGGCAAGTAATGACACCTGCAAGCTTGGGAGCTGTTGTATTTGCTAAAAATAACTTAAATGGTACAGCAACAATAACATTTAATAATCCACATGGATTGACAAAATATCAACCATTTGCAATTGTAAACTTTAACAATAGCTTGAATGGTTATTATATAGTTAATGCTGTAATTGATCTCAATAGTGTTTTAGTCAATGTAACATTGGCACCGTCAATTACTACTATAACTGGTCAAGGTATTGGATTTAGATTCCAATCACAGCGTGTTGATAATCCTAGTGATATCATTGATTTGCCTTTATTGAATACAGAATTTGTTAAAAATAAAGTTTGGGTAGATACTAATAATGACGGTGATTGGGCTGTATATCGTAAGAGTATAAATTATGCGTATGATTCTGAATTAGTAAAAGATGGATCAGAATCATTTGGTAGTGCAGTTGCATATACCGATACATTAGGTTATTTAATTGGTGATGCAGATGCCGGAGTAGCATATCGCTATTCTTTTAATGTATTGTTTGACAGATATGACTTAATGCAAACATTAACCGGTGTTGCATCGTTTGGTACAACAATTACATATGCCAATGACATATTTGTGGTGTCACAACCTACAGGTACACCTGAAGTTTATGTTTATCAATTAGTTGTTAATACAACGGTAGATGAATTACAATCATTACAATCTGCGATTGCGGCACCGGGCGGGGTAACTGAGTGGGGTAAGGCAATTGCTATATCCGGCGATACTAATTGGTTATACATATCAGCGGTAACATCCTCTACTAGCCTAGTATATGTTTATCGTTATTCAACTGTCACAGAAGAATATGAACAATCTGCTACTATTGATTTGGGATTAACCAATGCTGATAACTTTGGGTACTCATTGTCAACAGATTACTATGGTGACACTGTTATAATTGGAACACCTGATCAAAATTACAATGGTTCTATTGAAAATTGGGGTTACACTTATGTATATGATAGAACAGTTCAAAATTTTGAAGCACAATATACAAGTATAACTTATGTACCACAACCGTTTACATTGGCTTGGACACCTAGCACAACTTTAATAACTGTTACTGCAAGTGACGCAACGTTAGACCGATTTACCTGTGCTAGTAGTTCCAGTCTTGTTATAGGTGATCCAATCACATTTACTGGTACAGTGTTTGGCGGTATAGCACTGAACACAGTTTATTATATATTAGCTAAACCTTCAGGAACTACTTTTACTATATCTACAACACGTAGTGGATCAACGTTGCAATTAAATAATGGTAGTGGATCAATGACCGCAACACAACAAGATACGCCATTGTACGTATCAGTTAATGGAACTTTAATTGATGATTCAACATATTTTAATATAGGTTCTACTATTACTATAGTACAAGGATTAAACGCAGGTGATATAATCACTGTAAGTGGCAATAACTTTGTGTTAGCACAAACTCTTACAACTGAAAACACACCTAGAATTGGTGTACAGTTTGGTACTAGTGTAGATACTAACACATATGCTACTGAAATATTAGTTGGCGCCCCTTTTGAATTAAACAGTCAAAATCAAGAAGGTGCTGTATATCGTTATACTAACGGCGGTGGTAAGTACGGTATGATTATTGGTACTACTAATACTAACATTACAACCACTAGAACTATTTTAGTTAATGGTTATATGGTTGTATTAACCGCCGGCAATGCAACAGTAGTTGCTACTGTAATTAATCAAGCAAACATTACAAATCTACAAGCTACCGCAGTCGATGGCAAATTAATTATTAGTTTATTAGATAATGCGTTAGCGTCACCAAACGATAAGCTTAATGTTACTGTATTAGATACAGCTACATGGTCTGAATTAGGATTTAGTACCTATACTCAAACACAAGTAATTAATGATCCCCATGTTCAAGGCACAACTCAATTTGGTAATGTGGTTAAATTTAATGAATTTAATTCGTTTGTTGTAAGTGCACCAACTGCTACACGATACCAAGCAACAACTTTTGATTCTACCGATGATGAAGATTATGATAATGATACATTATTTGATAATAATACTACACAATGGATAGACACGTATGCGAATGCAGGCGCAGTTTATATGTTTGATTATCTATCAGTTTACAATGAATCATTAATAAATTGTGGTAATTTTGTATATGCACAAAGTACCAATGATATTAATGAAACATATGGTAGTCAACCAATGTACGGTCATGCAGTAGAATTTAATGCTTCACATGTAGTTATTGGCACTCCAAACTTTAAGCCAGACACAGTTGCCGGACAGATTATAACATATTTTAATTCTATTGGAGCTCCTGATTGGAGCGTATATAGAAGTTCAAGCCCAATAGTTGATATTAATAGAATTCAAAACATACAATTGTATAGTGCAATCACCAACGACACATTAGATAATTTAGATTACATTGATCCGTTGCAAGGTAAAATATTAGGGTCAGTTAGAGAAAATATTGATGTAGTATCTAATGTTGATCCAGCTGGATATAACAGTCCTAATAATACTCAAGGGTCAATGGTATGGGGTTCATCACAGGTAGGGCAAATTTGGTTTAACACAAGCACAACACGATTTGTAAACTATCATCAAAATGATGTTGTATATAATAGTAAATGGTGGGGACAAATCTTTCCGGGTAGCGATGTAACGGTTTACAGTTGGATAACAAGTAATACTCTTCCGATATCATATGCAGGTCCTGGTACACCATATAATGTTGACACTTATTCAATTGAATATACCTTAAATGCAACCGGTGTACTAACTCCTGTATACTTTTATTGGGTAAGAAATACTAATATTATATTCACCCTGCGTGGTAAAACATTAGCAGATAGTATTATTCAATCGTATATTGCATCACCTATTAATTCTGGTATAAGTTATTTTGCTCCTTTAGAACAAGACATATTTGCTTTATATAATTGTGCTAATAATATCAATGCCAATGATACAGTATTACATATTGGTTATTCTACTGGTACAAACGATGATGTTTCACATAGCTTATATAATTTAATTCGTACTAATTATGCGGATGATTTCTTACCTGGATTACCTACTACTAATGGAGCTGATGTTCCTGAATCATTATATGATAGGATGTTAGATAGTTTATGCGGTGTGGATGAATCTGGTGCAGTAGTTCCCGATCCATTCTTACCTAAACCAGTACAATATGGTATATATGCAAGACCAAGACAAAGTTTCTTTGTCGATAGATTACTTGCATTAAAAAATTATTTAACATATGCTAATGAAATATTAGCACAGTATCCTATAAGTGAAACACGTAGGTCATTATTCTTGTATACTGAAGGTGCAACTAATCCGTCGACAGTAGATAATCTTAATTGGTCAGGTAGTGTATTACCATTCTATAGTACCACAGATTATTGGTATTATATTAATTGGTGGACAACTGGATATGATGATAATACTAAATCAGCATTACAAGTTCCTATATATGCTGACTTAGCAACAATAAATGCCACAGCTGGTTTAATTGTTACTGTTGCGGCAAACGGAGATGGAAAATCAGAAACATATGTATATACTAATTTAAATACATGGGACCGTATTGGATTACAAGATGGTACGATTGAGTTTAGTAGTAATTTATGGGATTATGCTACAGCTAGATTAGGATTTGGAGATAATTTCTTTGATACTACACCATATGATACATATCCATCACAAGAAACACGTAGCATAGTTAGAGCATTGAATGAAGAAATTTATACCAATGAATTGTTAATCTTCAGAAATAAAAGTTTAATTCTATTATTTGAATTCATTCAAAGTGAAACAATTGAATCACAAAATTATTTGCCATGGTTAAATAAAACATCATTTATGGATGTTGGGCATACTATACGTGAATTATTACCGTTAGAAGTATTTCAATCTGATAATCAAGACTTTTTAGCTGGTTATATCAATGAAGTTAAACCGTATCACGTAGTTATTAAAGAGTTCTTATTTAAGTATACTGGTTCTGAGTTATATGCAGGAACCATAACTGATTTTGATTTACCTGCACAATATAATACATCCGTTCAACAGTTTATTACTCCTGAGTTAGTATATTCTAATCCAAGTAGTACAAATCAATACTTACCAAGTGATCCTATATGGGAAACTGCTCCGTATAGTGAATGGTTTAATAATTATGGATTAGGTATTACTGGTGTTGATGATTATCAGATAACAGTATTAGCATCATATGTTTCATTAAATTCGCCAGCCATGGCAGTGGATAATGCATATGGCTTTCCAATCAATGGAACAATATTAATTGGTGATGAATTAATTGGTTATTCTAATGTTAATCGTTCTAATAATACACTTAGTGGATTAACTCGAGGTGTGAATGGTACACCAGTAACAGTACATATTCCGGGTGAAATAATTACAATAAATTTACCTGCTATATTAGTATTAAATGGTGGTCGTGGTTATGCTGAACCTCCTAGAGTAGTTGCATATATTGATACTACTATATACCCGGAACCAAGACGTGTGGCAGTATTGCAAGTGGTAATGAATTTAGATTCAATATTGCGGGTAGATGTAATTGATCCGGGAGACGGATATGCAGTATTGCCTGAAATTATAATTGACCCATCTGTTTCAGTAACATTTACTTCAGATGATGTTAATTTGTTATCAAATACAATATCATTGCCTTCACCATTATTACAGACAGGTGATTTGATAACATACACTATAGGTACAAGTACAACTCCTGTAGGTGGATTAGATGTTGACCAGTACTACTATGTAAATGTATTAGAATCTACGCCAACTTTTGTTGTTGCTTTATATACTACTTACAGAGATGCTATTAACGATAGTGATCGTGTAATATTATTTGATGCTGGTTCAGGAGTTAATAATATATTAAATGTTAGTGCTAGAGCAAGTTGTGTATCAACTTCTTTACCAATAAGAGAAAATCAAATAACATTACGTTTTGACAGAACAACATACAATTCAGAATTAACTGATTGGGTTGGCGGAGCATTTTATGGAAGTTTCTATGCCGGATTGTATAATAATTCAGAAAGAATAGCTAGTTCAAGTATTGGATTACAGTCAACACAACCTGACATTGACACTATATTAGCCAGTGCGGCCGGCGCAGTTTTTGAAATTGAAGATGTTACCAACGTTGAAGTTATAACTTGGAGCTCACGTACAAGAATTGTATCAGCTATTAATACTAGTACTAATGTAATAACAATAACTGCCTCAGATGGCGGAGCATCACTTATCAATAGTGATTCAATAACTAATCCTACAATAGGTTTTTACATTGGCATGCCGATTAAATTTATAGGGGCAGTGACTGGTAACATAACAGTAGAAACTACCTATTATATTAAATCGTTAGTTGACGGAAATAAGTTTACACTATCTGCTTCAATATCAGGTGGAGTGCCGGGAGCAGTATTGTCAATGGCAGGTACATCATTAGGTTCTGCTGGATTAACTGGATACGTAGGTGAAGTTACTAATACAGCGGTTGTTACTATTTTCTATCCAGGCATATTAATAGCAACTGCTACTAGTAGTACAACTGATGGAATATCAGTACCGTTAACAGGTAGTGGCTTGGGCGGAACTACTGGATTCTACACAAATCTACCAGTATTTTTTGTAGGTACTGTATTTGGTGGTGTCATTGAAAATGAGAGATATTATGTTACTACTGTAATAGACGATGAAACATTTACTATGTCTACAACAGAAGATCCTGTAATGGTTAGTGTTACAAATACTACAGCTAGTACGGATTATATTACGTGTGATGATGCGACTGGTTTATCATTCAATGACCCTATTATATTTAATAGTATGAGTGTTAGTGGATCTGCTGTATCAACATTTGGTAATATAGCAGACGGGACCATTTATTATGTAAGTGCTATAATTAATGATACTAATTTTCAAATATCTACTGTACCAAATGGTGGAACATTTGGCTTAGCTGATCAGGCTGCGGGTACAGGTACAGGATGTACAGGAACAAATCAAAAGATATAGTACAATTAACAACTGCTACTGGATCAATGACATGTAATGTTGGATTACCGGTTAGCCCAGGGCAAGTTACTGGCCAAGAATTTACATTCTACCCAACGTCAGCAACTACTGTATCTTCTCCTGCATTCACTCAAGGGAATTTGATTACCAGAACTATTAAGAATGCATTAGCTGACGGAGATTACCTATCACTAGAATCTGAAACCGGTGGCACAACTAATATGTATGTAAATATGCCAATTAGGGTAGCCGCATCATACGGTGGATTAAGTACTGGAACAACTTATTATGTTGTAAATATAGGAACAGTAACTACTGAAGTAATTCAAACTACATCAGCAAATGTATTAATTTCTACTGGCACAGCTGGATTTTACGTTGACATGCCTATAACCTTTACAGGGTCTACCTTGGGCGGAACTATTGAAAACACATTGTATTTCGTCAAAACTGTAAATGTTAATGGAACTGATTTTACTATCACAGACTCACAGGGTGGCACAACACTTGCCTTGAGTAACGATACAGGATCAATGACAGTAACCGGTGCACCCTACGTCAAGGTATCAGCAACTTTGGGAGGTGGTGTTTTACCGTTAACAAATGCATCAACTAGTACAACATTGACACAGTACCCAACATCAAGTCCGTCATTTGATGTAAGTTGGATATTAGGTGGGTATAGTGTTGACATTACTGGCGCAGGTACCGGATATGCAATTAACAATACCTTTACTGTATTAGGAACAGCATTGGGTGGCACAACTCCTACAAATAATTTAGTAATGACAGTTAATACTATTGGAACTAATGGGCAAGTAACATCATTAATTAATTCAGGTACTCCTCCTGAAATTGTTGAACAATATTACTTAAAAGTAATATCAACAACAGAGTGCGAGGTATATAGTGATTCACAATTACAAATCCCGGTAACTGGAATAAACTTCCCGTTCACTGCAGGTGATTATGCATTATTACCAGAACCGTTCTACTTTAATCAAAGTATTGTTAAGTATAATAACAGAGTTTACCAATGTATTATCAGTAACAATGACACAGAGTTTATATTTGGTAAATGGGAAGAATTGCGTAGTGATAGTAGAAAATTAAACGCACTAGATAGAATTGTAGGTTATTATCAACCAACTATTAATATGCCTGGACTAGATTTGACACAACTAGTAGATGGTATTATCTATCCTAATAGTACATACAAAGATAATGCATTCCCTCCCTCAGAAGAATACACATTAGATACTATCTTACAGGATCAATTGTTTAGTCCAACTGAAGTAGATGTTACCTCTATACTATGGAACGGTACTACATATTTTGCACCTGCTAATTCTCCAACATACTCAGATATTACTTATAGTACTACTGGTATTACTTGGCTATCTAATAAAGTAGTAGGTCAACCAATATCTTTAACTGATATAGTGTATGCAGACTCAAAGTATGTTATGAGTTCACAAAATAATGTAACTCCTATACTAGTAAGCATTGATGGAATAGTTTGGACTACTGCAGGATTAGAAACTGAATCAGTTTCAATAGATAACACTAGTCTAAATAGCGTTGCGTATTTTAATGGCATCTATGTTGCTGTTGGTGATAATATTGTATCTAGTGATGACGCTTATATATGGTTAGAAAGATATCGTTTTACTGATATGATTTTATACGGAGTATCTGCAATAACTATTAATAATTTTGATGGCTTTATTGCTGTTGGAGTTGGCCCTGATTATAGCGTTATCCCTACAATAACACAAAGTGTTATATTAAAAAGTTTAGACGGAATATCATGGACAAATATTACACCATCTGCATCAGCTGAAACATTATATGGTGCATCTAGTGGTAATAACACTATTGTAGTTGTTGGAAATAACGGAGCTATCTTTACAAGTATTAACGGTAGTAACTGGAATAATATTAGTACCGGGTCTGCAAACCTAAGAGATATTGTATATTCTGATAGTCTTGGACTATTTGTTATCGTTGGCGAAAGTGGATTTATTGGAACATACGACGGTAGTACATGGTCAGTAAAAACATCAGGTACTACTGAAAATCTAAATAGCGTAATATGGAATAGTGATTTAAGTGAATTTATTGTTACGGGTAATAATAATGTTATACTTAAAAGTATTAATGGCATTGATTGGACAATTAGCAACATATTTGTTACTGACCCCACAATATATGATGTTCAAGGAGATGCATTTACATCAGGATATGGTCCTGAAGAATTAGTACCTGGAGTAGTAACTGATAATTTAACAATGGTTGTTACTACTCGCCCGGGAACAAATTGGGATGTAGCAACTTATCAACACGTAGGATATAATGTAGTATCTACAACACTAACTCCGATCACTAATGGTCAATTAATCTTTAGTTTTGATGGATTAGTTTTAATACCAGCACAGTTATCTGTATTTCAAATTGACGGAACAACTGGATTAGCAACACGATTATATTATGATTCATTTACAGTGGATTGGTTGACAAAAACAATTACATTAGTAAGTGTATTACCTATAGGCGATTCACTATTAGTAGAAGTATATGAAGTTGGTAACGGTGATCAATTAGAAAAATCTAATAGTCAAACTGACCCTATTAGACTCAATGATGTTACTGGATTTAATGAAATATACTTAAACTGTAATTATAGTGCAACACTTACATCTGGATCCGGAGTTATCATACCCGGTACATCACCGATCAATGTTATTGCAACAGAAACAGACAGTACAGAAAATTCTATATTATGTGATGATGTGCGATATTTCACAATAAATGATCAAATTATATTCTACGGAGATGTGTTTGGAGGGATAGTAGCTGACACCCATTATTATGTTAAGACTGTAAGTAACGTAACAAATAAAATCACAATATCAGAAACTAATCCAGGAGGAGTAGCAGGACCTACATTCGCATTAACTAGCGATATAGGTTCAATGGATATTATAATAGAGGTTGGAAGTGGCGCCCCTTGGACAGATCCTATAGTTTATCACAATGGTACTAAACTTATATTAGGACATACTAATAGAGTTACTCAAACTTCTAGTGCAACTAATTCTATAACATGTAATACTACTAGTGGCATGGAAGTAGGTGAACCAATTGTGTTTAGCGATACGATTTTTGGTGGTGTTATAGACCCCCAAGTAATCTATTATATTAAAACAATTATTGATGCTAATGAATTTACTATTTCTGAAACACAGGGTGGTTCAGTATTAGTGTTGACTGATGCAGTCGGTGGCGCAATTGGAATTACAAATGATTATGCATTTGGTATAGCAGATAATGGCATATCAGCAACTATAATATTTGCGGCACAATACGATGATACTGAAGATTATCTAACCTATACAGTATTTGGTGAAACGTTCCCTGATCAGTATGGATATACTATTCCAGAATTACAATTGATTGAAGGTGACGGGACTGTAGGCCCATTCACATTGACTAATTATGTTGGTGATGATAATCCGTTAAACGCAGTAGTAGAAATTGATGGAGTTCGGATACTTGATACAGAATATACAATTGATGATGTAACAAATACATTGACTTTTACTACATTAACTCCATCATCTAGTGATACTATTGCAGTAACAAGTTATAATCTAACAGAACGTCAAGCTTTTAATACTCAGTATGATATAACAGGAACTACTGTTTCATCCATTGTCAATATTAATAATGAAATAACAGCACCTATAGTAACAACCTATGTTACTGCAACCGCATCAGGTACTAATTTATTAACTTGTAGCGATACTAGTGGATTCATTGTAGATCAAACAATTATATTTCAAGGAACATCATTTGGTAATGTGTTAACAAACGGCACCGTGTACTACGTAAAATCAGTAACATTCCCGTATGATGGTACATTTACTATCTCATCAACATTGAGCGGCACAACATTTACATTGACGACTGGTTCCGGGGTTATAATATCATATGTAGGTGGACAACCTGCAGTACGTGTTACTACTAGTAGCCCGCATGGATTAGCTTCCCCAACAGCAAGTGACGAATTAATAAGAATAGACGGTACTTTGGGTTCAATTCAATTGAACAACAATACTTACTATGTCCACGTGATTAACAACACACAAATTGATTTGTATAATACACCATACTTGTCTGCCATAGGTGATGTCAATGATCCGGTTACAAGTATATCTTCATATACATCAGGTGGTTATTTGTGGATAGATGAAATATTTGTAGTTGATAGTATTTGGGAACAAAATAATGTTGACAGACTATGGGTTACTATTAACGGATATCGTGTCCCGTCATCATCGTTGTACTTAAATGCTGATAATAACTTGAGTATTTTGGTATCAATTATTTCAACAGATGATATTACTATAACAAGTATGATATCTAGTGCCACACCAAATCAATTGGTTTATTTACAAAATGTTAATAAGAACGGAAATGGATCAGTATACAGAGCAAATACTGATACTAGAACTTGGTTGGTTGAACCACTATATTATACAAATGAAATAATATATGTGTCGGATGTAACTAGAATTACAGATACTTTAGTACAAAATGTTGTTGCACCGGCAGCAGTAGATGGTATTATAAGTATAGGACTAGATGCTGATAAAAATACTATTTCTCAAGTAATAGTTTACAATACTACCACAAGTAGTTATGTAAATTCTAATAATTATTCCATAGTAATTATAGATTTAGTTCCAATTTTACAAATAACTGATGAGGTTACTGTAGGAAATAGCTTAATCATAACTACTATTGAGGGTAATTTAATCTATATTAACGGTGAGCAAATTAGATTTAGTACGGTAGACTTAGTTAATAATACTATATCTGGGCTACAACGTGGTTCAAATGGTACCGGAACATTGGACTACATACCAAAGTATTCTGAAGTATTTGGAATATTGTCTAATAATTTATTACCTAGCGTAAATTACAATTTGACTTGGAACAGTAATGTTTACAACGTTAATGATGGTGATCCGTTACAGATTAGTGAAACAAATGCGGCAATTTTCTTAAATTCGGGGGTGTCTTAAATGATAAATAAATGTATGAATGATAATGAAGAACATAAAGCTACACCTGTACAGGAATATGGGCCAAAACCCGACGAACATGGTGGGTTTTACTTCTCATCTCATCTAAAAATAACTGATCCAAATACTAAAGAAGTATTGGTTCAAACAAGAGGCGATAACTAATATGGCAATAATTTACGAAACTGTTAATTTGTACAACAAACAACACGGTATCAATCCATGGCGATATATAGGTAGCGATCAATACGATAATTCATCATATTTTGGTTCAAGTTATAACTTAAAAAAAGACATTCAGTTAATTGGTTCCGATCAATTTGTAAAAAATATATTAGAAGAGTTATTACAATCTGCTGATTATGAATTAACACCTAATGCAGAAGATGAGATAACAATTCGTTTAGTATTTTTTTGATTTAAACCTAAAGTTTCATATAAATGCCAGCTAATTGCCTCTCCTTCTCGATCCTCATCGGATGCTAACCAAACCATTTCGGCTCCCTTTGATATTTTTTTTAATTCGGCAATTATTCTTTCTTTGTCAGGTTGAACTTCGTAGGTTGGAGTAAAGTTATTGTCTATATCAACGCCAAATCCTTTTTTTACTAAATCTCTAATGTGTCCAAAACTTGACTTCACCATAAAATCTTTTCCTAAAAATCCTTCAATGGTTTTTGCCTTCGCGGGGGACTCAACAATAATTAAATTCTTTGCCATGTATGTTTAGTATATAAAAGTATAAAGTTCAATTTTTAAAAAAATAACCAAAAAACAGATTATTATTTTTCCTTTTTAGACTATTTCAATCCTTAAAAGTTTGCAAAGAAAAAAAATTTATTCGAATAAACCTAATTTTTATTCAGGGTCGTACTGTTAGTAGTAACATATTGTAGCTATTTTTATTTATAAACTATTGAATATTAGGTATTTGAACAAAAATAAAAAGATATCAGTTTAATAGTGTGAAAAATGGTTAATGTGTCAAAATGTCATAACAAAGCATTAACTTTGCAATTTATTGATTGCTATGGAGAACAAAATAATAGACGAATCTAAACAAGGCGACGCATTAATTATTGAAACTAATAAAAAAGGTGAAAAAAAACTGTTTTTAGAAAGTTACGGTTGTCAAATGAATTTTGCAGATAGCGAAATTGTAGCTTCAATTTTAATTGATAAAGGTTACAGTTTAATCTTCATATTCATCGTATGCAGTTTGATAATCAACAGGTTTTTTGTTTGCTACGTGTATCAGTTCACTCATAGTAAACCCTAAAGACATCCATCCATGAAAACCATCGTCAGAAAATACTGCATATTGATTTGTAGAGGACGAACCGCTTATATCATCGTCATAATAGACGGCAACATTC
>ENA-OSIY01000953-OSIY01000953.1-marine-metagenome-genome-assembly--contig:-NODE-953-length-15784-cov-6.300821_pt1 | contig 15784 bp, 13 predicted proteins | sample MGYA00237884_ERZ534233 | MGnify/ENA primary metagenome ERZ534233 (study PRJEB26412, sample SAMN06343840) | marine metagenome | isolation source: estuarine water | place: USA: Columbia River Estuary... | reverse complement strand
TTCAAGCAGAAGACGGCATACGAGATTTCTGCCTGTCTCGTGGGCTCGGAGATGTGTATAAGAGACAGATATATAGTTGCAACTATGACTGAAACTAAAAAATACTGGAAAGGGATTGACGAGCTTACAGCTGCTCCCCATTTCGTAGAGCAAAGTCAAAAAGAATTTACCGAGCATATTCCGGTAGATGAGTTTTTATCTGATTCATCATTGGGTGAAAGCAAAACTCACCGTAGAGATTTCTTAAAATATCTTGGATTTAGCGTTACTGCTGCTACTTTAGCTGCATGCGAAACTCCAGTGACTAAAGCAATTCCTTACTTAAACAAACCCGAAGAAATTACACCTGGTGTTGCCAACTGGTATGCATCTACTTATTTTGATGGATTTGATTTCGCTGGTGTTTTGGTAAAAACAAGAGAAGGTCGTCCTATCCATATCAAATCAAACAAAAATTCTCAAATCACTGGTGGAGGTTTAAATGCAAGAGTTAACTCTTCTGTATTGGAATTGTATGATGCAAAGAGAGCGAAAGCTCCAGCACGTAGAAAAGGCGACAAATGGGATAAAGGTTTGTCTTGGTCGGTAGTTGATAAAGAGATTTCTGGTAAATTGGCTTCTTCTTCTAAGATTGCTATCCTTACTGGTACTTTAATGTCTCCTTCTTCTGAAAGAGCTATTGCCGAGTTCAAAGCAAAATATCCATCTGCTGAGCATGTGGTTTACGATACTATTTCTTCAAGTGGTATTCTTCGTGCTAACAATGCAATGTTTGGTAAATCGGCAATCCCTGCTTACAACTTCGATAAAGCTAAAGTTATTGTTTCTCTAGGTGCCGATTTCTTGGCCAACTGGTTAAACTCTAATCAATATGCCACTCAATATGCAGCTACAAGAAGACCTGAGGCCGATTGGATGTCGAAACATTTCCAGTTTGAATCTAAGTTATCATTAACTGGTTCAAATGCTGATGTTCGTGCTACTGTTAAACCTTCAGAACAAGGTGTTGCTGCTGCTTTCTTATTGAAAGAAATAGGTGGTTCTAACGCTGTTCCTGCTGGCTTAACAGATTCTGCTAAGAAAAAATTGAAAAAAGCTGCTGCTGAGTTGAAAGCTGCTGGTGCAAATGCATTGGTTGTTGCAGGTAGCAATGATGTTAATGTTCAATTGGTGGTAAATGCTATCAACGAGAAGTTAGGTAGCTACGGTACTACTGTAGATATTGACAATGCATTAAATATTAGAAAAGGTAACGATACAGATTTTGCTGCTTTGGTAAACCAAATGGCTGCTGGTTCTGTAGATGCTATCTTAATCGCAGGTGTAAATCCTGTATACACTTCACCAGCGAAAATTGGTGGAAAAGCTGATTTCAAAACAGCTTTATCTAAAGTTAAATTGAAAGTTTATTTAGGTGACAGATTGGATGAAACCGGTGCTGTTGCTGATTATATTCTTCCTGATAATCATTACTTGGAGTCATGGAACGATTACAATCCTTCTAAAGGAATGTACAACGTGGCTCAACCTGTAATCTCTAAATTGTTTAGTACACGTCAATGGCAAGAGTCTTTATTGGCTTTGGCTGGTAATGAAAGTGCTTATGGTGATTATTTACAAGCAACGTGGACTGCCATGGGCGTTTCATCAACACAATGGTATTCTGCAGTTGAAAGTGGTGTTTACACTACTTCTGGATTAGCTCCTGCAGTTGCTGAAGTTGTTGCAACTGATGCAAAACCTGCAGCTGAAAAAGTAGAAGCTGCTATTGTAGCTGCTGCTACTGTGGTTTCATCTTCAATAGATTTAAGTTCTGCAATAGCATCTTTCAAAGCTTCTTCAGATTGGGAAGTTGAATTGTATGTGAAAACAGGTATGGGTGATGGTCGTCATGCTTTAAACCCATGGTTGCAAGAATTACCAGATCCAATTACTAAAGTAACTTGGGACAACTACGTTACAATGCACCCAACTGATTTGTTGGAATTGTTTGGTAAATCAACTCCCGATAATTACGAAGGTCACAACGAATTGTATTTAGGTGAAAAATATCCTGCGAAAGTAGTTACTGTTGAGGCTAACGGCGTTACTTTAACTTTGCCAGTTTATCCTTTACCAGGACAAGCTAAAAAGACCATTGGTATCGCTTTGGGTTATGGTAGATCTATCACCGAAGGTTTGTCAAGAGAAGAGTGGAGCGGAGATTTATTTGCCGATAATAAGTTAATCGGACAAAATGCTTTCCCTTTGATTACTGCTGATTTCCAATACAATTCTACAGTTAAAATTAGCAAAACAGAATCTACGTATCCGTTGGCTACCACTCAAACTCATCACACGATGATGGGTAGAAAGATGGTGAATGAGACTACTTTAGATATTTTCAAAAGTACCAAAGACGCGAAAGCAGAAGGTGAGTACAATGAGCAAATGTATTTGAAAGATACATATGGCAAGAAGAAAAAACCAGAAGAGTTAGATTTATGGGCCGATCATGGTGTTGCCTTAGGTCACCGTTGGGGTATGGTTATCGATTTGAATACTTGCACTGGTTGTGGTGCTTGCGCTACTGCTTGTCAATCAGAAAATAACATTCCAGTTGTTGGTAAAGACGAGGTAAGAAGAAGTCGTGAAATGGCTTGGATTCGTATCGACCGTTATTTCTCTTCAACCGTTAATGATAAAAAAGTTGCCGAATTAGATCAATTGAATTCTATCGGTGAATACCATAAGGCTGAGGTGCCAGATGATGAACCACAAGTAGTTTTCCAACCACTGATGTGTCAACACTGTAACCACGCGCCGTGCGAAACTGTTTGTCCGGTTGCTGCTACTACTCACTCAGAGGAAGGCTTAAACCAAATGGCTTACAACCGTTGTATCGGTACTCGTTACTGTGCTAACAACTGTCCTTTCAAAGTAAGAAGATTCAACTGGTTCCAATACGATTCATTGAGATTGACTCAATATCCTGATTTCAACAAAGTAAACCCTGCACAAGATGATTTAGGCCGTATGGTGTTGAATCCAGATGTGGTGGTTCGTTCTAGAGGGGTTATCGAGAAATGTTCAATGTGTGTTCAAAGAATTCAATCTGGTAAATTAGATGCTAAAAAAGCAGGAACTCCTGTTCAAGATGGCTCAATCGATACAGCTTGTTCTGAGGCTTGTGCATCAGGTGCCATTAAATTTGGTGACTTGAACGACAAAACTTCATATGTTCACAAAGCAGCATTTGAAAACCAAAGATCTTATGTAATGTTAGAAGAAGTTGGTGTTAAACCCAACATCTACTACATGACAAAAGTTAGAAATTTAGATAGTAAAGAAGCTTAATATTTTAAATACTGAAGAATGCATCACGTAGAAGCAGATATTAGAGAGCCTTTAATTCTTGGTAATAAAACTTACCACCAGATTACAGAGGACGTTTGCGCACCTGTTGAAGGTAAGGCAGGCAAAATGTGGTACATGGTTTTTTCCCTTGCAGCATTGCTTGCCCTTTGGGGTGTTGGCTGTATATTCTACACCGTTGGTGTGGGTATTGGTGTTTGGGGTTTAAATAAAACTGTGGACTGGGCATGGGATATCACCAACTTCGTTTGGTGGGTTGGTATCGGTCACGCTGGTACTTTGATCTCTGCAGTATTGTTATTGTTCCGTCAACGTTGGAGAATGGCGATTAACCGTTCTGCTGAAGCGATGACTATCTTCGCGGTCATCATGGCTGCTTTGTTCCCATTGTTACACATGGGAAGAATCTGGATGGCTTACTGGGTATTGCCTTTACCAAATCAATTTGGTTCTTTATGGGTTAACTTTAACTCGCCTTTGCTTTGGGACGTGTTCGCAATCTCTACTTATTTCTCTGTATCGTTAGTGTTTTGGTACATCGGTTTAATTCCCGATTTCGCTACCATTCGTGATAGAGCAGTTAAACCTGCCGCGAAAAAAGCATACAGCATTATGGCTTTCGGTTGGACGGGTTCTGCTAAACATTGGAATCGTTTTGAAGAGGTGTCATTGGTGTTGGCTGGTTTGGCTACTCCGCTAGTATTCTCAGTTCACTCTATTGTATCTATGGACTTCGCTACTTCAGTGATTCCAGGATGGCATACAACTATTTTTCCTCCATACTTCGTTGCTGGTGCGGTATTCTCTGGATTCGCAATGGTATGTACGCTGATGTTGGTCATGAGAAAAGTATTGCACCTTGAGGATTATATCTTAGTAAAACACATTGAGTACATGAACATCATCATCATGTTGACTGGTTCAATGGTGGGTGTTGCTTACTTATCTGAGTTATTCATTTCATGGTACTCTGGTGTGGAGTATGAAGGTTACGCTTTCATGAACCGTGCTACTGGTTGGTACTGGTGGTCTTACGCAGCCATGATGACTTGTAACGTTGTTTCTCCGCAGTTGATGTGGGTGAAAAAATGGAGAAGAAATTTAACCTTCACTTTCATCTTGTCTATCGTTGTAAATATTGGTATGTGGTTCGAACGTTTTGTAATTATCGTTACTTCAATTCACCGTGACTACGTTCCTTCTTCTTGGAATTTGTTCCACCCAACATTTGTGGATATGGGCTTGTTCTTAGGAACCATAGGTATCTTCTTCGTTTTGTACTTGCTTTATGCACGTGTCTTCCCAGTGTTGGCATTGAATGAGGTGAAAACAATTTTGAGAACTACTGGCGAATCTCAGTTGAAACAGTTGCGTGCTGGTGAGCACATTACTGTAGCTGAAGGAAGCAAACATTAATAAGTTTAATAAGAAAGAAAATATAAAGGAAATGAGTACAGTAATTTACGCAATGTATGATGATGACCACGTTTTGCTTGAAGGAGCAAAGAAGGTTGTTGCGAAAGGAATGCAGGTGAAAGATGTGTTCTCTCCGTTTCCGGTTCACGGCATTGATGACGTGATTGGAGTGAGAAAAACACGTTTGGCGATTTGCGCTTTTCTATACGGTTTAACAGGGATGACTCTTGCCTTAATTGGTATGAGATATTTCATGATTGTAGACTGGCCTATGAATATTGGTGGTAAACCAAACTTCGACTTGATGCAAAATTTACCAGCCTTTATTCCGGTTACTTTCGAGTTCACTGTATTTTGCACCGCACACGGTATGGCGATTACTTATTTCCTAAGAAATAAAACTCTTCCAGGAATGAAAGCTAAAAATCCTGATCCAAGAACAACCGATGATAAGTTTGTAATGGAGATTCATGTTGATGAATCTAAAGAAGCTGAAACTATCGCTTTGTTGAAAGAGACTGGCGCTATTGAAATCAATAAAAAAGCTGCTTAAAAGAAGACAATTATATGAACATGATGTTTAAATATATCGGTAAATTTAGCTTCGCAACCATCGTTGCTTCTGCTTTCTTTGCCTGTACTTCAGATCCTGATAGTCCGGGTGTGGAGTATATGCCCGACATGTACCGTTCTCCTTCTTATGAAACTTACATTAAGAAAGGTGATTTGGATTCTGCTGGTATTGTAGAAAGATTAATGGAAGAAAGAGGTCTTACTTGGGAAGATGACGCAGCTGAAATTACTGCTATCTACAATAGATTGAAAAGTGGGTATACTCACTTTATGCCAGTAAAAGGTACTGTTCCTGTTGGATTTACTCCTTTTCCTTTTGCTCAGTCAACTGAAGAATATGAAAGAGCTGGATTGGAATTGAAAAATCCGCTTCTTTTTTCTGACAACTTGGTTAAACAAGGAAAAGAATTATATGAAATTTTCTGCGACCACTGTCATGGTGAAAAAGGAGAAGGTGACGGACAAATGGTGAAAAACGAAGTTTTCCCTGCACCTCCATCTTACACTGCTGCTTTAAAAGATCTTCCGGAAGGAAAAATTTTCTATACCCTTCATTATGGTAAAGGAAATATGGGGTCACACGCTTCTCAAATTTCTCAAACAGAAAGATGGAAAATTGTGTACTACGTGCAAAAATTACAAGGTAAATTGGCTGCTCCTGCTGCTTCAGATTCAACTGCTGTAGCTCCTGCCGACTCTTTACAAGTGAAATAAATTGATTTTAGGACTTTAAAAAAAACAGAAAATGGAATATACATTTTCATCAGGCGCAAAAAAATTCATCCTTACATTGATTGTAGGAGGTGTTGTGCTATTGGGATTAGGTTTGGCTTTAGATGCTCATTATGAGTATTCTGAAGGAACTGGTTTGGGACAAAGAATTTGGGTTGACCTTTTAGGTAATGGTTTCTTCTTCTTTGGTATCGCTTTAGGAGCTTTGTTCTTCTTAGCATTACAGTATGCTGCAGAAGCTGCTTACACCATTGTTTACAAAAGAATCTTAGAAGCTCTAATTACTTGGTTGCCTATTGGTTTGGCTGTTATTTTAGTGGTTATTTTAGCTGGTAAATTCCACATGCATCATATCTACCATTGGATGGATCCAAACGTTTATGATGTTAATCATGCTGATTACGATCCAATCATTACCCACAAATCAAATTATTTCAATATTGCTGCTGGTGACGGGTTGATGCACTTGATTAGATTCTTGGCTTTTGGTGGTATCTTCTGCTACTTCGGTGCTAAATTTAGAAAGAATTCATTGTTGGAAGATGCTGAAGGTGGAACTCGTATTCATTTTAAAAACATTACTTCTGCTGCTATTTTCTTAGTATTGTTTGGTTATGGTTCTTCTATCTTAGCTTGGGACTTACTAATGTCAACTGACGTGCACTGGTTTAGTACACTTTACGGATGGTATGTGTTTGCTGGATTCTGGATTAGTTCTATCATCACTACTATTGTATTGATTGTTTATCTTCAAAGCAAAGGCTTAATGCCATGGGTTAAAAAAGGTCACTTACACGACTTAGGTAAATGGATGTTTGCTTTAAGTTTCTTGTGGACGTACTTGTGGTTTGCTCAATTTATGTTGATTTGGTACGCAGATATACCTGAGGAGGTAGCTCCTTACATTGCAAGAATTCAAGATTATAAATTCGTTTTCTTTGGAATGATGTTGGTGAATTTTGCTCTACCAATGGTTGGTTTGATGGATGCTGATGCTAAAAAGAAAAAGGGATTAATTACGGTAATTGGTTGTATTATTTTCATCACTCACTGGGTAGATGTTCAATTGTTAATCATTCCTTCTTCAATGAAGGAGCAAGGTAAAATTGGTTTAATTGAATTTGGTTTCTTCTTTATTTTCTTGGGTACTTTCTTGTTCGTGATCTTGAGATCAATAGCAAGTCGACCATTGTTGGTGAAAAACCACCCTTACTTGGAAGAAAGCAAGAACTTATATCATTAATAAACTAGAAGTCGGAAGTTAAAAATATACAGGAATGGAATTATTGGTTCTAATAACGGTTTTAATAGTGATTGTAGCAATCGCGAAAGTGATGCGCTCTCATGAATTATCAACTCAATTGGTAGATGACGAAGAGTATGTCTCTTTATCTGAAATAAAAACCCAAGGGTTTTTATATGCCTTGTTTGGTGTTTTATTGTTTGGCAGTTTACTAGCGCAAATGGCTGGTTGGGGTAAATTTCTGCTTCCTGTTTCTGCTTCTGAGCATGGCGATAAAATAGACAACTTGTTTTGGGTAACAATGTACTTGATTTTGTTTGTGTTCTTCTTAACACATACTTTCCTTTTTGCTTTCATCTTTAAATACTATAAAAAGAAAGACCAAAAAGCTTTGTGGTTCCCACACAACAATAAATTAGAGATGGTGTGGACTATCATTCCCGCTATCGTTCTGTTGTCATTGGTGTTTTACGGTCTATCTACTTGGGATGCTGTAATTAATCCAGAGGAAGATAAAAATACTGTAGAAGTGGAATTGGTAGGTGAGCAATTTAAATGGACTGCACACTACTCTGGTAAAGACAATCAATTGGGTAAAGTGAATTTTTCTACTATCACTAGTTCAAACTCTTTAGGTATTGTTACTTCAGCTACTTTAGATTCTGCTCTGGTTGGAACGATTGCTTCTATTGTACAATTGGAAGGTCAGGTTAAAGTATTGGATTCTTTAGTGGAGAATGGGTGGTCTGGTAAATCTGAAGAATTGTCTGAAGCTGAAACACAATTGTCTGCTTGGAAAGCGAACGAAAGAAGATTAAGAAAAATGATTGCTGAGAAAGGAAACTACTCGGTAGCTCAAGATGATATTATTATTAGAGATACTTTGTTTTTATGTAAAGGAAAAAATCATCACTTCACTTTCCGCTCTAAAGACATTATTCATTCAGCTTATTTCCCTCACTTCCGTGCACAAATGAACTGTGTGCCGGGTATGAGTACTCAATTTACTTTCAAACCTCGCTATACAGCTGAAGAAATGAAGGTTGAAGCTGCTAAAGAAGGAAAAACATTTTATTCATACGAATTGGTATGTAATAAAATTTGTGGTGCTTCTCACTACAAAATGCGCTTCCCAATTGTTGTTTTAGAACAAAAAGATTTTGATGCTAAAATGAAAGCAGCAAAAACTTTTGGTGATGAAATAGTAGGAAATTAAAAGATTGATTAGAAACTTGTAAAACGATAAAAAATGTCAGCACACGCACACGGACATGAAGCACACGGGCACGATGATCACGGTCACGACCACGGTCACCACGAGCACCACGAGACTTTTATAACAAAGTATATTTTCTCTCAGGATCATAAAATGATTGCTAAGCAATTCTTGATTACTGCTATTATTATGGCTGTAGTCGGAATGGGTATGTCAATCCTTTTCCGTTTGCAATTGGCTTGGCCTGGTGAAGGTTTCGCTTTTTCAAACTTCTTCTTAGGAGATAAATTTGCACCAGAAGGTGTCCTTACTCCCGATATGTATTTGGCCTTAGTTACGATTCACGGTACTATTATCGTGTTCTTCGTATTAACGGGTGGATTGAGCGGTACTTTCTCGAATTTATTGATTCCTTATCAGTTGGGTGCTCGAGATATGGCATCTGGTTTACTAAACATGATCTCTTACTGGTTGTTCTTCCTTTCTTCTGTTATCATGATTGCTTCATGTTTCGTTGAAGGTGGACCTGCTTCTGCTGGTTGGACGGTTTACCCTCCACTTTCAGCTTTACCACAAGCTATTCCTGGTTCTGGTTTAGGTATGACTCTTTGGTTGGTTTCTATGGCGATATTCATTGCTTCTTCTTTATTGGGAAGTTTGAACTATATCGTTACTGTTTTCAACTTGAGAACTAAAGGTATGACAATGACTAGAATGCCATTAACTATCTGGTGTTTCTTAATCACTGCTGTGTTAGGGGTTCTTTCTTTCCCAGTATTATTATCTTGTGCATTGTTGTTAATGTTCGATAGATCTTTCGGAACTGCGTTCTACCTGTCTGATATCTTCATGAGCGGTATTCCTTTGGAAGCTACTGGAGGTTCTCCATTGTTGTTCGAGCACTTGTTCTGGTTCTTGGGTCACCCTGAGGTTTATATCATATTATTACCAGCTTTAGGTTTAACTTCTGAAGTAATTTCAACGAACTCAAGAAAACCAATCTTTGGTTATAGAGCTATGATTGTTTCAGTATTGGCTATTGCATTCTTATCGTTTATTGTATGGGGTCACCATATGTTTATGACAGGTATGAGTCCTTTCTTAGGTACTGTGTTTACATTTACTACTTTATTGATTGCTATTCCTTCAGCTATCAAGGTTTTCAACTACCTTGCTACCATTTGGAAAGGTAATCTTCGTTTGACTCCAGCAATGATGTTTGCATTAGGGATGGTTTCTTTATTCATCTCTGGTGGTTTAACAGGTTTGATTTTAGGAGATTCTGCTTTAGATATTAATATTCACGATACCTACTTCGTAGTTGGCCACTTCCACATCGTAATGGGTGCAGGAGCTATCTTCGGTATGTTCGCAGGTGTTTACCACTGGTTCCCAAGAATGTACGGTAAATTCATGTTGCCTAAAATGGGGTACTTGCATTTTTGGATGACTATTGCAGGTGTTTATGGCGTATTCTTTCCAATGCACTTTTTAGGTTTGGCAGGTGTGCCTAGAAGATATTATTCTAATGCCGAGTACGAAATGTTCCAAGGTATGGAGAACATCAACGTAATCATTACTTGTTTCGCTATTATGGCGGCAATCGGACAATTCATTTTCATCTTTAACTTCTTCTATAGCATTTTCAAAGGAAGAAAATCTAGTCAGAATCCATGGGGTTCTAACACATTAGAGTGGACTGCTCCAGTTGAAAGAGTTCATGGTAACTGGGAAGGTAAAATTCCTGAAGTTCACAGATGGCCTTACGACTACAGCAAACCTGGTTATGATGTAGACTTTGTTGACCAAACAGTTCCACTTAAAGATGGAGAATCTGAAGGTCACTAAGATTAAAGAAATAAAGAAAGCCCTCTTGATAATTCAAGGGGGCTTTTTTATTTATAGTTCAATGTTCAATGTTCAAAGTTTAATGTTGGCTGGTTGTGAAAGTAATTCATAAACTCTTACATTTGATTGAAGTTTTCTGACTTTTTACATTTAATCCGCCAAAAGGAGTAATGGCATTTAAACATAGAACGAATCCTGTGAACGAAGCACTAAATCCCGATAACGAAAAATTAAGTTCAGCCGAAAAGGAATTTGAGAAAGTTCTAAGGCCTAAACATTTCGATGATTTTGCCGGACAGCGCAGCGTGTTGGATAATTTAGATGTTTTTGTTAAAGCTGCTTTGCAACGGGAAGAAGCGTTAGATCATGTATTGTTACATGGCCCTCCGGGATTAGGAAAAACCACTTTAGCAAACATCATCTCTCAAGAACTGGGAGTTAATATAAAAATTGCTTCTGGTCCGATGATTGAAAAGGCTGGTGATTTAGCGGGTTTGCTCACCAATCTTCAAAAAGGCGACGTTTTGTTCATCGATGAAATACATCGATTGAGTCCGGTTGTAGAAGAATATTTGTACTCTGCTATGGAAGATTATTCTATCGACATCATGATAGATTCTGGACCCAATGCACGTGCTGTACAAATCTCCTTAGAGCCTTTTACATTGATTGGTGCAACCACACGCGCTGGTTCATTAACTGCCCCATTACGTGCTCGTTTTGGTATCAACTGCCGTTTAGAATATTACGATGCAGAAGTGCTTACAGGTATTGTTGAACGTTCAGCAGAAATATTGAAAATCCCTATAGATTACGATGCAGCATTTGAAATCTCCAGAAGAAGTAGAGGAACACCACGTATTGCCAATGCACTGCTAAGACGAGTGAGAGATTTTGCGCAAATAAAAGGAAATGGAACAATCACTGTACCTATTGCCCACATGGCTTTATCAGCCTTGAATGTAGATGAATTCGGTTTAGATGAAATGGACAATAGAATCCTTTCTATGATTATAGATAAGTTTGGTGGCGGACCAGTAGGCTTAAATACATTGGCCACTGCCGTTAGTGAAGAAGCAGGAACGATAGAAGAAGTGTACGAACCCTTTTTGATTATGCAAGGATTTTTAAATCGCACTCCTCGCGGAAGAGAAGCTACGGCACTTGCGTATCAAAGGCTTGGTAAAGAATATAGAGGCAATCAAGGCAAACTTTTTTAATTATGAATCCGTCAGTGGACGGACAAGTTCGTGAATTTTGAATTCTGCATCAACTCATAAAATTTCATTTCTCATCAAACAAAAAGCAATCGAGTTGGGCTTTATGTCGGCAGGTATTTCCAAAGCTGATTTTTTGGCGGAGGAGGCTCCTCGTTTAGAGAAGTGGCTCAAAGAAAACCGCAACGGGGAGATGAAATACATGGAGAATTATTTCGATAAAAGACTCGATCCTAGAGTGCTTTTCGACGGCTGTAAAAGTGTGGTTTCTGTACTCTTAAATTACTTTCCTACAGAAACACAAAAAGACGCCGAAGCCCCTAAAATCAGTAAGTATGCTTATGGAGAAGATTATCATTTCGTAATTAAAAGAAAGCTACAAGAGTTGTTGGATTTTATTCAGCAAGAAGTGGGAGAGGTGGAAGGGCGAATATTTGTAGATTCTGCTCCAGTGATGGATAAAGCTTGGGCGAAAAAATCGGGTTTAGGTTGGATCGGAAAAAATTCTAATTTGATTTCTAGAGGTGCCGGTTCTTTCTTTTTTATTGGCGAGTTATTGTTGGATATTGACTTGGATGAGGATCATGAAGTGGCCGATTTTTGTGGTACTTGCACGCGCTGTTTAGATGCTTGTCCTACTGGCGCAATTATTCAACCTTATGTGGTTGATGGCAGCAAGTGCATCTCGTATTTCACCATAGAATTGAAAGATGCCATCCCTGTCGCCATGAAGGGACAGTTCGATAACAACATGTTTGGCTGCGATATTTGTCAGGATGTTTGTCCCTGGAATTCTTTCTCAAAACCACACCAAGAATCTGCGTTTTTACCCCATCCCGATTTGCTGTCCATGACCAAACAAGAATGGAAGAATATTTCCAAAGAGGCCTTCGATAAATTGTTTAAGAATTCTGCCGTAAAACGCACTAAATTCAATGGATTGAAAAGGAATATTGATTTTTTGGATTAGAGATTATTTCCCGCCCAATTCATTCACTTTAGCCACAATCGCAGCCTCATCACCAGCCGTGAAATTTTGTTTTTCCCACACCACTTTTCCGGTGTTATCTACAATTAAAATCAAGGGAGGGAAAGTACCACCAACACCTCTAAATACTTCCTTGTTAGGGTCGAGTAAGAAGTTGTATTTCCATGTTTTGTTTTGAACGAAAGGAAGAACTTCAGCTTCTTCACTTTTTGGGTCGATAGAAACAGCATAAATAGGTACCGATAGTTTGCCGTTTAAAGCATTCAATTCATTGACGCTATTGTTGTTCCAAATGGCCCAAAAAACCACTATGGTTAACTCGTTTCTTTTGGCTATTTCATTGAGGTTGACGGTTTTTCCATCGAGTGTGTTAAGGGTGGTATTTGTAAGCGCTTTTTGTGCAAAAATACTTGAAGTAAGTAACACAAATAATAGGACCGAAGTGAAAGCAGTTTTCATAATGTATTTTTAAAAGATGTTTAGCCTACTGCAAACATCATACTGAAAATACAAAATTTATTCTTCACTTAAGAGTTGAGCTACAACTTTTGGAACTCCGCTGCCTGCTTTTTCTTTGATTATCGTTAGATTTTGTATTCCATCTGTGGGGCAATCCTTGGGGTCAATTAAAAAAGTTTTGCATCTCTTGGGAGCGGCATGAACGAGTCCGGCTGCAGGATACACATTCAACGAAGTGCCAATCACCAAAATATAATCTGCTTCAGAAACCATTCTTTTTGCTACACCAATATTGGGTACACTTTCGCCAAACCAAACAATGTGTGGACGCAATTGCGAGCCCTTCTCGCATTTGTCTCCCATTTTAACTTCCCATCCATCAATGTTGTATATCAATGCGGCATCTCTAGTGCTTCTGGCTTTGGTGATTTCTCCATGAAGATGTAAAATATTGGCAGAGCCTGCTTTTTCGTGCAAATCATCAATGTTTTGTGTGATGATGTTTACGTTAAATTTTTGCTCCAATTTTTTTAGTGCCAAATGCCCTTCGTTAGGCTGGGCAGAAACGCACTGTTTTCTTCGTTGGTTATAAAACTCTTGCACCAACGCAGGATTCTTATGCCAGGCTTCGGGTGTAGCCACGTCGTATACATTGTAATTTTCCCACAAACCATCGCTGTCGCGAAAAGTCTTCAATCCGCTTTCTGCACTAATGCCTGCACCCGTTAATACCACTACTTTTTTCATGTTTCTTAGATTTTTAAAAGTGCTCTAAAATTACTACTATTACCGCGCAAAAAAAAGCACTATAAATGAGCAAATTAAGAAAACAAGAAGCGTTAGATTATCACTCGCAAGGAAGACCTGGAAAAATCGAAGTAATTCCATCTAAACCCTACCACACCCAAAGAGACTTGTCTTTGGCTTATTCGCCAGGCGTTGCAGAGCCGTGTTTGGCCATTGCCGAAAATCCAGAAGATGCTTACAAGTACACCGCAAAAAGAAATTTAGTTGCTGTTATTTCAAATGGTACTGCGGTGCTAGGCTTGGGAGATATTGGTGCTTTGGCTTCTAAACCAGTGATGGAAGGAAAAGGTTTATTGTTTAAAATATTTGCAGATATCGATGTTTTCGATATTGAAGTAGATGCCAGCAATATTGATCGTTTCGTTGAAACAGTAAAAGCTATTTCTCCCACTTTTGGAGGCATCAATTTGGAGGATATTAAAGCACCCGAATGTTTTGAGATAGAAGAGCGCTTGAAGAAGGAATTGAATATTCCTATTATGCACGATGATCAGCATGGAACAGCAATTATCACAGGTGCTGCTTTGTTGAATGCTTTAGAATTGACAGGTAAAAAAATTGAAGAAGTAACAGTGGTGGTGAGTGGTGCGGGTCCGTCGGCTATTAGCTGCGCCAAGCTGTATTTGGCTTTGGGTGCAAAGGTGGAGAATATTTACATGTTCGATTCCAAAGGAATGATTACCAAGCAGAGAACTGATTTAGATAAGCACAAAGAAATTTTTGCCAACGAAAAATCATTTCCTTCATTACCCTGATATTACTAATGTCGGCATGTAACTCTCAAAGAAAAAAAACCTTGATTGGTGCTATAGAATACCAACAAAAACTAAATGAAAGTTATAAAGACGGCTCTAAGTCACCTTTGAAAAAGAACGATTTAAAAAACTTTAAAGGCCTCGAATTTTATCCTGTAGACAGTTCTTTTATTGTAACCGCTAGATTGACGAAAACAAAGGATGCCACAACTTTTGAGATGGCGACTACGACAGACAGAAAACCATTGTACAAAGAATACGGTATTTTAACTTTTACCTTAAAAGGAATCGATTGTTCGCTAACGGTTTACCAAAGTCAAGATGATCTCCGGGATGAAAAATACAAAGACTTCCTCTTTTTGCCTTTTACAGACAATTCTTCTGGAAACGGTTCTTATGCGGGGGGACGCTACATGGATGTGATGACTACAGATGAAAAAGCTGATGGCACAATTGAGCTGAATTTCAACAATACATATAATCCTTATTGTGCATATAATGATAAATATTCTTGTCCTTTAACACCAAGAAAAAATCATTTAGATGTTGAAGTAAAAGCTGGAATTAAAGTTTTTGAAAAAGATTCGTATTAAAAATTTCTCAGCATATTTTTATGCATTTTCATCAGGAAAAAACTTCAAGCAACTCAATTTTAATGCTTCTTTAAAGGAGTTAGAAATTCCCGTCTATAAATAAATAAAATATTAAGATCAATATTGTTTTAGTCTATCAATAGATAAATTTGTTTTAAGAATAAAATTAAAGAAATATTTTAGGAAATAGGAAAATAGTTTCTGAGAAAGTTACGCATTCAAGGAAATTTCTCCAGCTAAATCTAATTCGATAGCATTCGCTAATACCTCTAAATGCAGTTTTCTAACTTTTAACTTCGTTTCAACATGTGCTTTTTTATTTAGTTTAGAAAACATCATTGCTACTTTAATCGCCGTTGGCAACAAATGTGTTTCCGGAACATTCAAATCTAAAAAACCAGCCTTTACGGCATCTATAGGGTTGAATATTTCTGCATTGTTTACACTTCTATTTAGGTAAACTTCAGACAAACGCGATTTTGCAATTGCAATTCCTGCATTGTGCATCGTCATACCTGTCTCTTATACACATCTGACGCTGCCGACGAATAGAGAGGTGTAGATCTCGGTGGTCGCCGTATCA
>ENA-OSIY01000952-OSIY01000952.1-marine-metagenome-genome-assembly--contig:-NODE-952-length-15788-cov-11.971039_pt1 | contig 15788 bp, 20 predicted proteins | sample MGYA00237884_ERZ534233 | MGnify/ENA primary metagenome ERZ534233 (study PRJEB26412, sample SAMN06343840) | marine metagenome | isolation source: estuarine water | place: USA: Columbia River Estuary... | reverse complement strand
GAGACAGATTCTGCGCCAACTCTCTAGCTATTCCAATAACGCTATCAATAGCGGCTACTTTTGTTTCCTCTCCTACGTAAGATATATTACTACATATTAATGATGGGACTTCCCCAAAAGGATGCACAAAACTTAACTCATCAACCAATGTTAACTGACCGCCTTGTTGTAAAAATGTTCTGTCCATTACATCGTCTACTATTCTCCAATAAAACTTATTGTCAGGCAAAGACTTTGGCTCAAACAAAACATAATCCACCATTTGTCCTTTACTTTCGTAATATCTAATGCTATCTATACTCTTATATGTTGGGTAAACGTCTAACTTTGGTTTTGTAGTGTATTCTAAAAAAATCAATCCATTTGGATCGGTATTGAATAGCTCAATTGCTTTGTGTTGTACCCATTCAGCTAATGGCTTACCATCTCGAATACTCGCAATCTTTTTTATAAAATCTTCTTTAGTTAACGGATTCTTCATATATTTTATAATTTTTATATTTTATATTTTTTGATTTAATTCTATTTCTTAAAGTTGATAAATTTATGCCAGTTTTTCTAGAAGCATCTGTTAGACTTTCATAAACGATTCCTTCTACTTCTACACACACCATATTACCTGGCTTGTTACCTTTATTAGCTTCACTAAGTTTTCTTTTAGTTTCTTCTGACTTAGGTTTTTTATTAATTTCTGACAACATTTTTTTAACTTCATCAGTATGTGTTTTTCCTTTAAATGGATTGTTTATTTTCATCCATTCAGAATGGGCTTTCTTCATTTCATCACTCCATATAATACCTTTTTTACCTTTATTAGATTTACTTATTTTATTGTTAATAATTTCGCGTTCTATATCTGATAAATTTTCATGCCATTGTTTCCTAATATTTGATAGAAGTTGTTTGGTACTATCTTTATGTTTTTTACCATACATTGGGTTATTTTGACCTGATGATTTATCACCATAGGATTCTTTCCATTTTTTTATCTCTTCCGGTGTTCTTTTTTTTCCTTTTTTTGGATTATTTTCATACATCCACTCAGAATGCTTTTTAGCAATTTCTTCTTTGTTTGGATGGTTTGATATTGTATTTCCACCACATCCACCCAAAGCAATATTATAACCAATTAATCTGTTAGTTGAATTATAATAATTTATCCAAAATATTTCTCTTTCATTTAGAAGTTCCAAAGAATTACATTCTTCTAAAACTTCTTTTTTAAAATTTTCAATACCAAACTTCTCAAAAGCTAAATGTAGAATTTTCCCAGATCCGAAATATTTTGGATTGTTAATTTTGTCTTTTCCTATATAAATTTTTCCGTTAATAGTATTAGTTGTCTTATAGATAATCATAATGGTATTACTTTCTTTTCATTATATATTAAGAAAGGTTATGTACTTCTATAACTATTCAAAGTTTTTTAAGTAATCTTGATAAAGTTCATCATCAGTTCTATAATCAGTTATAGGTAGATCTGATGGGTTCCAAGCCGAAACTATTAATCTTCTTGAATCAGGTTCTTTTTTCAATTGACGTATCAATATTTCAATTTGATCATATTGAACAGAAACATAGGAATTTCCCATAATTTCACACCCCTGCCATCTCCGCCATTGCTTCCCATACACGGGACCGAGTTCACCCCATTTTTCAGCAAATTCATTATCTGTTTTAATTTTTTCTATGAATTCTTCTTTAGATAATCTTTCAAGAATCGGATATCCACTTTGTTTGTCTGTTTTATTAATCCAAACCATACATTTCTTCATAGGATCTGAATCTGAACCAATTATATGTTGTTTTGGTGTATTTTTTAGGTATGCTTGGTAAGCATCACCATCCCAAATATGAACACCATTATCAACTAAATATTTTATATTTGTTTCGCCCTTTAAAAACCAAATTAATTCATGAACTACACCTTTGAAAAATATTTTTTTTGAAGTTAGTATTGGGAATCCTTCTTTCATATTAAATCTCATAGTATAATCAAAAACTGAAATTGTTCCAGTTCCAGTTCTATCCTTTTTTATTCTACCATTTGTTAGAATATGTTTTAGTAATTCTTTATATTGTTTGTCTACTGAATTATCCATAAATTAAAAAACTTTTATTATTTTATGATAAAAATAATAAAAGTTTTTTAATTTAATAATTATATGCTGACTTTACTTGTGTATATTTGTTGATTGCCCCTATTTTATGGTTAGATGTTGCAATATGATTGTTTATTTTATTTATATCACCATCTTTATAGTTTTCCATAATACTATCACTTCTTTGATTTAGTGTTGTATCAATTGCTTCTGGGTTATGATATAAATGATAGCCAGTATAATCCATTTGTTTATAATTTAAAATATTTGATATTTTCATATCTTGGAATTTATTTTCATAACCAAATCCAATGAAATCTTCGTTCCAACCTGCGATTCTAAATAAGGCATCCTTTTTGAATATCGTTAAACCATTTGTCATAAATGGTTTTGTTGCTATTCTTTTAAGATTTAAGATTGAATTTATATCTGCTGTACTTTCTTGTTGTGTTAGGTTTATTATATTAGAAGTCGGTATAACACAATCATAATTTTCCAATTCTTTCAATGATTCTATTAGTTCATTTGGATTCATTATAAAATCTGCATCAGCACATATTATTGTTGGCGAAGAAGCTCTTTTTATGGCTACATTAAAAGCCCAAGATTTATTAAATGGTAAATCACTTTCTATGAATATATGAGTAGCTTTTAGATTAAGATTAGATATTTTTGAATATTTATCCTGCTCAACTATAATAATTTCAATGCCTTGAAATCCTGCTAATAAATCAATTACTCTTCTTAATGGTAATATTCTATCACTTCTGAATCTAAATGGTATTATATAGGTAAATTTTGGTATATATGTATTGTTCATATTTTTTTATTTTTATATAAAAATAATTAAAAATGTTTTGAAATATGGAATATTATTTATATATTTGTGCTTATGGATAAAATAGAAGAATATAATAAGGCAGAAGAACAGATAAAATCATTAGAAGAAAAACAAAATAGTATTTTAAAGCTATTTAAATATTCTATGATTTTTGAGTCTTGGTTGATGTACCGAGATGAAATTGATTTTTTTATAGGTGCTGGGTTTTTCAAAGGACATATGGATAAGTCAGATAGGCATTTAGTTTTGAATTATGAATATGGTGATGGTGATAAACTATATACAGATAATTTATTTGATGCTGTTATGTTTATAAAGGATCAGAAAATTAGTGTAAGATATATATATGTTAATAACAGAACAATTAAAACTGATAAATCAAGGGCTATTTTTTCCTTTATAAGGAAGAATTATGATATTTTGATTAACCATCCATATAAAGAAAAGATAGAAGAATTGTTGATAAGTGGTGATGTTAGGCTTGTAAAGGAATTAATGAAAAGTATCACCAATTGGTGATACTTTTTATTTTAGCTATATAGAATTCCTGGATTTTTATATCCTTTTTGTTCTACTATTTCCAATAATTGGTTTGGGCTTAGATTGGATTTATCCCAACCTTTTTTACTTGAATAATTTTCAATAAATTTCTCTCTTAGTAAATTAAGATCATTTTTATTGACGTTGTTGGTGCTTGTTAGTAAATCACCTTCAATTTTAGGTTTTTCCATAATTTTTTTCTTTTATATATTATATATGTGTGTCTTTTATTTATAATTGATAATATAACTTAATACTTTTTATTACTGTTTCTGCTAAGTCATCAAAGTTAGAATCACATAGAAAATAAATTGGGTCTGGTTCATCTTTATCAAGAATCAAAATGATAACCGCATAATAATGGTCTTCAAGTGGTAATATTTCAATCTTATCTATTATTACTAATGGTTTTTGTGAATAAGAATATGAATTTTGTATATTATACATGTTTTTATAATAATAATTTGGTTCTATTTTAACTTCTTTATTAAGGACAAAAGCATTGTATATTTCTTCTAATTTTTCTTCAATATCATATTTACTTATAAAGTTTTTTTCTAAATATGTATTACTACCATTTGCTCTTACTTTATATAAATGTTCATCAAATTCTTCCCAAGTTAATTCTCTACAACTTTCTTCATTGTTGTTTTCAAAAAACTTTTTTACTTTAAAATTTTTATTTGTCATATATTCTTTTTATATTTGTAATTATATATTAAAAACACAAAATGAAAATCTTATGGTTATCAAATTAAAAGGAAAAATAGAATTTTCGCCAGAAGATGTTACTAAAAAACATAAAACACAATCTTCTTGGAAAAGAGTTGCAATGATTAGAACAGATTGTGACTTGGATAAATATTATGCTTGGTTTATAAAAAAACGCTTTAATCTTGAATTGAATAAGAATCTTAGAGGTGCGCATATAACTTTTATATCTGATAGATTAGATGAGAAGATATTTGATGATGCTTCAAATATTTTTAATGGTAAAGATATTGATTTTTTTATTGATATAGAACCAAGAACTGATGGTTTACACTGGTGGTTAAGGGCTTATAGTAATGAAGCTGAGAATATAAGGGAAGTTATGGGTTTATCAAGAGAACCATATTTTGATTTTCACTTAACAATTGGTCACGCAAATGAAAAAAATATTGACCATTCTAAATATATTTTGGAAGTTTGTAAGAAATTTGAAATAATTTCATCAGAAAAAAGAAAACCTTTAGATCAACACATAATTTATGAATAAAAAACCCTGAATTTATTTTCAGGGTTTTTTTATAAAATCATATTTACAATATAATATTTTAAGCATTCTTTAAGTCCTTCAATTTGATCGCATTTATAAAAGTCTGAAAATCTGTCTTTATAACAGAAATCAATAAAATACCAATAGTCTGTATTTTTTGTTATTGCAATAAAATAGCTAACATCATCTCTTACATCTATTAATATTTCTTTATTATCTATTTCTATTTTAAAGCAATCAAAATATAATTTAAAAATATCATTAATTTCTTTTAAATCGACTTTATTTAAATCCTCTCTGTTTTTATCAACGTGGTTAACTATATCAATATCCATTTTATTATTATAAACCATATAATAATCTATATAAATATCATTTGAACCATATAAATATTCAATATATTCTGTATAATTTATTTTATTATAGGATTCAGATTTATTCTCAAATAATCTGTAATTTTTTAAATGTTTCATATAGTATATATAAAAAATGTAAATAAAAAAATTCCCCTTAAAAGGGGAATTTTTTATTTACATTCAATTCTTAATTTATCATATTTCATAAGAAGTTTAAACATTTTGTCATATTGTGTATCAAGATTGTTTACGGGTAGTTCATTCCATTTATTGTTATTAAAATATTCTATTATCATTCCATTTTTTAATTCTTCTTTCTTTCTTGGGAAGAAGAATTTCTTATTTTCCAAGAAAGAAAATGAAACCCCATTATATAAATATGTTCTGTTTTTATGCTCTGAATTATAAACTAATAAATTTAGTGATTTTTCATTACCATCCTTAGTTATTTTAGTGGCTTCTTTATCACCTTGATATTTCACAATTACTGAATCCTGATCAAATTTATCAATTAGATAAATTGCATCAAATCTCAATGAATTATTATCATATGATGAGATTGCTATAAACGATTTTTCGTATTTGTTATTGTAAAACCCTGTTACATTAATAATTGTGTAATCTTTAGAATAAAGAATACTGCAAACTCTTTCACAGTTTATTTTATTTTCTAAATCACTATTATCTGATTTTTCAGGTGAAATTATCATATATGATATATTTGGATCTTGTAAGTTGAACATATCCTATATATTAATATTATAAAATTTGAAATTCCTTTTTTAGATTATTGTTGAATATTTTTTCAACAATTTCTTTATGTTCTTGACTACATATTATACTATCGTGTATAGTTATTAAACGAACATCTGGTGCAACATACATTATTTCTTTTATTATTTTATTGAAGATTAAATTGGATTCTAAATTTTGTAATTCGTGTGCTAATACTTTATAATCATTATGTATTTTTTTAAAAGTCTTTATAAGATTGTAAATAGTAGGAAATAATCTGAAAAACATTGTGTCTGCTTTACTTTTAAAATTCTTTCCAAAAAATACTTTATATATAGCATCCTTTACTAATTTTCTATCTGTATAATCTGAATTATCAATTATATACTGGTAAAACAATCCATTGTATGTTAAATATTTATATAATTCAAATTCATTTTTATCAACTAATATTCTACCATTTTGGATTAATTTACAAAGAAATAAAGGTTGGCTATTTTTTATATCAAATTCAATTGTATCAAATCCATCAATTGAAAGGCAGTTTTTTCTTATAAATGATTTTAATATTGTGTAGTTTGTATGCATTCTACCATAACTATCAAAATGGTAGAATATTTGTTTATCATTTATACATTCAACACTATATTTGTTTTTATTATAAATATCAAAGTCTTGCTGGATTGCATCTAAGAAGAATATAGCTTTTTCAAAATGTATTTTTATATGGAATAAATCATCAACTAATTTCTTCTTAACATCTTGTGGTATTTTATTTGACTCTATATTTTCTTTTTCAATTAGTGTAATAGCAGATCTATATTTCTTCAATAATACTTTATCACTATTTTTATATCTTATAATATCACCTTTTATAATTGATTCGGGTAGTTTATAAATTTTTGTATGTTTACCTTTTAGATAATTTCTAAATAATATTATATGATTATTTTCTATTAAATAATCCATATAATAATTATAATCGTGTCCATATTTTTCTTTTAATATTAAAGAAGAAAGGTTGAACATATTATCTTTTTTAAAGTAATATTTTAATATTAGATTATGTATTATATCTATAAGATATGATACTTTTATTTTCTTACCTTTGTAATTTAGTGTTTTTAATGTTGATATATTTTCTAATTGAACTGGTAGGAATTGTATGCTATATTTTTTATCAGCTACATTTTTTGTTAGTTTACTTGCTTTTGGTTTATATTCTTTAATATCTATCATAACAATTATAAATTTTTATATAGATATGTTTTTAATATTAAGTAAAAAAACAGATGATATTTTGTATCATCTGTTTTTTATTTAAGGTCGCCATTCTAATGATTTATTACTCAATTCTTTTGCTTTTTGCATATCACTATTATGTTCTAATAACTTTTCTATTATGTTATCTACTAAATCTTTATTATCTTTATATCTATCATAATCAACTGATGTTGTTTCTTTCCAACCTTTGTTATTAGTTAATGTAATTCTTATTTGTAGTCTTTCCTGTTTTTCCATTTTATAATTTATTTTTTATTATACATATTTTTTGTGTCTATAATACCTTTATCTTTTTTCTTTTTATCGTCACCTTTTCCATTTTCTAATTCAGTATAAACATCTGGATAAACTTGACCTTCTGCATCTGTATTGAATTTTATATCAAAAAAATCACCAAAATCCAAAAGACCACTTCTTGTTAACTCTAATTCGCTTTTTTTCTTTAATGACATATCAATTTTACTTTGAATAGCATCAACGAAATTATTGAATATAATTATAGTACTATCTGTGAATATACCAATTGGTTTCTTTCTTTTTTTATTAAAAGAACCTAATATAGCTTTGAATATATATTCAAACTTTTTATTCTGTTCAATATATTCTTTTGTTAAATTGTTTGGTATTAGCTCAACATTTATTCTAAATTTATCTTTATCAAAAAATTCAGGAACACTAAATTCAAAATTTAATAAATCGTCTTTTACTTCTGCTAAATACATATTAAATAATTTACATATTATATTAATATACATTTCATCTCTTTTATTGCCTTTTGCTTTTAATTCGTTTATATTTATTATTTGACAGAAATTTAAAAAATTAACCAATATTAAAGAATATATTTCAACGAAATCAGTTGAATTCATATCAGATATTCTTCTATATAAAGGATTTAATATTTCAAATGATATATCTTGTCCAACAACTCTTATAATCATTTTTTCAGTATTTTTCTGAAAATCTTCATCCATTAAAAACGAATTTTTAGTTTGTGGACTTAATAGTTTATAAAAGAAGTAAGAAAAGGATTTTTCACCAAAAACAAATTCTAAATCCTTTTCAGATGTATTTAAAAAGTATTTTATAGCTTCTTTTGATTTTTCATTTAATTTACCATTAAATATAACAGGAACTGAATCAACACCTATTAATCTAGCGTATTCTTCAAGTTCTTCTATATTATACTCAAATTTGCCATTCTTTGCTATGCAGGTAAGCACCAAATTATTTTTTGGTATTCTGTTATATTCTATATTCGCTGGTTGATTATCGGGGAAATATTCAAATCCAAACCACCATTTTTTATTTAAAAGACTTTTTATTCTATCATCTAAAGAATTTAAATAATCAATCGCTATATTATAATAGTTTTGCATAGCCAAATCAATAAGATTTATATCTTCATATGATAATGACTTTGGTTTAATTGAAAATGATTCACCATTCCAATTGACATATATTTTACTACCTTGTATGTCTTCATATACAGTTATTTCGCTATTAAATATATCTAATAGTTTTTCATCTGATATTTCATCTAATCTTATTAATTTTGCCATATTTTATTATATTATAAAATTACTTTTTGTTTTTAATATTATTTATTTAATATATATAAATAAATAGATTTACAAATTTAAATAAATGGCTAAAGCAATAAAATTATCTGATGATTTATGGCAATTATTAGATAGATTAAATGGGTGTGAACGGATAATTTGGGATATTCAGTTATTGGATTCTAATTATAATATCAATAATAAACTGGATATTGATGTGCTAGATATGTCTGATAAAAGTTCTTATTTTGATGTTGTTGTCAATAAAAAAACTCATAGAATAAAGATAGTTAATTTTTTAGAAACTTATTATGGTAAGAAATATTCTGCTTTTGAAATTGAAGAATTTATATCTGAATATAATAAGATTATTGGTGGTGTTCAACCTAAAAATACAACACCAATAAAACCAAGACCATTTAAATACGAACCATTAAATATAAGAGATACATTCATATCTTTGGTTACTGAAACATATCCAATGGGTTATGAAGATGAAGTTGTTCCACTTTTGAAAAAAGGTTTGAAAAAAGATAAATTTGGTAACTATTATTATATAATTGGTAATAGCACAACAGCTTTTACAAGTCATCTTGATACTGTTTCAAGGAAAAAGGAAAATATAAATCTACAATCATATACTAAAGATGGTCAAGAATTTATTGTAAGTGATGAAACAACAATATTAGGTGCTGATGATAAAGCAGGTGTTTGTATATTATTATATATGATTGAACATAACATACCAGGTGTATATTGGTTTTTCTATGGTGAAGAAAGGGGTGGACAAGGTTCGGCAAGGGTTGCTGATAATTTAAATAAATATCCATTTATGAAAAATGTTAATAAGATAATATCTTTTGATAGAAGAAATTACTTTTCTGTAATAACATCACAAATGGGAACAGAATGTTGTTCTAAAGAATTTGCAGTTTCTTTATGTAGCGAATTAAATAATAATGGGCTTAATATGAGTTTAGACCCAACTGGTGTTTTTACGGACTCTGCTAATTTTATAGAATTGATACCAGAATGCACTAATGTTTCTGTTGGATATTTTAATGAACATACACATAATGAAATACAAAATATAACTTTCTTAGAAAAATTAGCCAAATCTTGTGTTAAAGTAAATTGGGAAAAACTGGTTGTTAAGAGAAGAGTTGGATTTAGTAATAATATTTTATTAAAATATGATCCATTAATAAAAGGTATGAAAAAATTAGTATTTAATAATACTGAAAAAATAATGGAAGAAAAAGGAAAATTAGTAATAATATTAGGGATTGATAATCCAGATCCAAATAATTTATATGATGATTTAGTGTCATTACGTTCATTATTTGTATTACACAAATTGGATCCAGATATAACTTTTGATAATTATATCATAAAAATAGAATTAAATTAATATGGCATTGAAGAAATTTATAGATATTCTAAAAGAAAATTTAGATGATAATAATACTTTTGAAGAAATAGCTTATATTTTGAGAAAAATGTCTAAAACTTCTGGTCTAGTATCTAATATATATACAAATAATGATAGTTTAACCGCAGAATTTACATTAGTTGATACTAAAAAGATATCTGATTTGCTTAAAATAATGGGTTTTGTAAAAAAGATAAAATCCGATATATTAATACAATATGTTTCTGAAATAGATTTATGTATGGATAAGGATAATAAACCCTCTCTCATCGTGAACTTTTATTATGATACTGATGTTGATGGTGAATATAACGAAGAAGATATTCCATATTAAAAAAATAATTTTAAACTTATTTGGATATTTAAAATATAATATATATCTTTGTAGTGTTGTAAATATCCAACCAACAAAAAAAGATTTTTAAAAATAGTTTTAAACTTATTTGGATATTTAAAATATAATATATATCTTTACATCAACAAACGCACAACACAAGGGGGTGACATGGTATTGATTCGTAGGATAGGGTTAATTATGCAAGCATCGGATGATATCTAAACCGATTTAAAAATGGTATTAAACCGCTTTAAATGGCAACAAAAATGAAGTAGCAAGCAAAGAAGATGTAGTATTTGCATTGCGTAACAACATCCTTAAAGGTAGCGAAGTAGCAACAGCTTAAGAGACTCCAAACAGATTGAACCCTGTGATAGTTCCGATGAAGTTTTCTTTTGTAAATCGTTAAAAAGAAATTGAATAATTTTGTAAGTTTAGAAAAACTTACTAAGCTTGTAAATGAATAGTTAGTTTTAACTAAGGAAGACTCGGCTTCGAAGCCGACACCTCCACCAAATTAATCCAACAGTTTTAAACTGTTGGATTTTTTATTTAAACATTTTTTTCTTTTTTTCATATAAAAAGAAAAAAATGACACAAAGTAATATAGAAATTTGTAAAAAATGGGGAAGTTCTGAACATTTAGAAAATATAGAAAAAATATGTAAAAATCAATTAGCATATGATAGTTCAACCAGTAGTGTTAGTGAATTTGATGATTTATTTTTCCCAATTGTAAAAAGTGTTTTTGCTCAAACAATTGGGCAGGATTTGGTAACTGTCCAACCACTAAGTGGGGGTTATAATACAGAAGAAGAATTAGAAAAAATTAAAAATGAAATAAAATCAGAAAATAGAGATTCAAAAATAGAATCTTTATTAGAAGATAAAGAATATAATGAAAAGAAAATTGAAGAACATCCTGACTATAAAAAAGGACCACAACCACTATTATATTATTTAGATTATAAATACAAAAACGATGAAGATAATTAAAACTAGAGTTGCTCCATCACCTACTGGTCAATTCCATTTGGGAACTCTTAGAACTGCCCTTTTGAACTTTTTAATGGTAAAGTCAAATGGGGGTCAATTTATTTTACGTATTGATGATACTGATCAAGAAAGGAATAACCCTATATGGATTGATTATATCTATAATCAAATGAATAAATTTGGTCTTAGTTATGACTATACATTTAAACAATCTGAAAGATTAGATCGTTATAAACAAATTGCTGAAAAAATAGGGACAAAAACTGAAAATGGGTATATTTTAAAAATGGATAATTATGATATGGTTATACTTAGAAATAATGGTTATTCAACTTATAATTTTTGTTCAATTTTGGATGATTATGATTATGATATCACACATATTATCAGGGGTGTTGATCATATATCTAATCTTGATAAACAAAAGATTATTTGGGATGAAATTTGTAAAGTTGATGGTGTAAAAACATTTCCTGATGTAATACACGCTGGTCTTGTTTCAATGAATTGCGCAATTATTTGATGAAAAAAATAAAAAACTATCAAAGCGAAGTGGTAATGGAACAACCGAAGATTATAAGGATTTTAATGAAAATGCAATTCTAAATTGGTTGTTTAAATATGGTTGGACACATCCAGATCCAAATTTTGATAGTAAATATAAAATACTTAGTATAGATGATATGATTATGCTTTTTAATGATGGTAATATATCAAATAGAAACTATAAAATTGATAAAAATAAATTGTTGTTTCTAAATAAAATTTGGAATAAAAAAAAATAAGATAGGTTTTTAGCCTATCTTATTTTTTTTTATTAATGTTCACACTCTACTTCGCCCCTTCCTTCGCAATAAGAACATTCACCATATCCACCACATTCTTCACAACTTTTTGTGCCACTGCCCTCACATTCTCCACATTCAAAATCTCCATCTCCATCACAACGCTCACAATTTTGTTTACTTGAACCTTCACATTTACCACATTCTACTTTACCTGATCCATCACATTCTGAACATTCTACCATTTCATCATCATTTCCTTCTATTTCACCTGACCCATCACAATTTGTGCATTCTATTTCACCATCACCATCACATTCATCACAATCTTCTTTGCCTGATCCACCACATTCATAACAGTCATATTTACCCTTACCATCACAATTTGAACAATCAATATCACCACTCCCCCCACATTCATTACAAACTCCTGTTCCACTACAGTCATAACAATCTGTATATCCACTTCCTTCACACCTTGAACAAAATCCTGTCCATCTACCATTTTCATGATCTCTTAATTCAATCATACCTGTATGATTATTTTCTGTTGATAATATCCCATCAATATAACTATAATATATAAATGTATCAAGATATGGGTAATAATTATGATGATATGCATCTACTTCTACCACTAATTCACCATCAATTAATTCGCCAGTTGGGGATTCGATTGGTGAATCTTCACTATTGTTATTAAACTTCTTAATATAGAATCCATTTGATTTAGCATATTTGTGAAATAATACAACATCCGATTCATCGCAAGTATATACTCTATCCATAAAGGTAATATTTTCTGGATTACTTAATTTCCAAACTAATGCACGACCTTTTATTAGATTTCTATCATTATCACTATATAATACTAATAAACTACACACATCTTTATTATCACAATATATATCAAATCTTTCACTATCAACATTTCTCATACAAGAACTACCTAATGTTCCAATTTTTCTATCATAATTATATGCAGAATACCAATGTGATATAGCACTACCTGATACCAATTCAAAATAATCGAACTTTTTATTAAATATATCTATTTCAGATTTGCAGTCATTAACAAATTTTTCCAATTCTGAATCTGTATATTTAATATTTGCTGAATTTAAAATACTTCTAATTCCCCTACCTATTTTTATATCTTGTCTTTTTGTAGAAAATGGTGTTTCGCCATTTATTACTGAATTATCATCTTCAAGTATTGTTATATCATTTCCAACATCATCAAATTTAACCTTATAATAATATGTATTGTTAAAATATATTTTATCTAAAATAGTTCCTACTTCACCACTTATAGGTATATAAAGACCAGTTTTTTCCATATTAACATAACTTTTACCATTTTCTATATAAACATTTAAATTAAATGGTTTACATACTTTTTCTATAAAATCAGGGGTTATTATTGCAAGTCCACCTCCATTATATTTTATATTTTTTGTATTTAATATAGATTGTGCTTTTTTATCTGTTATAAAGGAAATATGTTCTGGTTTATCTGATAAATCAATATAATTGTTTGGTGTATTAATATCAACATTGTCCAAATCTAAAAGAGCATCTGATAGTGGTGATTTCATATTACTTAAAACTTCTTTGAATTGTCTAGAAAATACTAAAATTGATTCCATTAGCATTGATTCTAATAGGAAATCATCATATTTATTTATCATTATTTAAATTTATTTTTTTTTGAATATTTATTCAAATGCACATGTACATTCTTCACAACAAACACAATCCATATCACCGGAACAATCACCACAACAACCACATCCACAATAGTCATCATCATTTTCAAATGATCTATCGTTATTATTATCATCTAATGATGTATTTGTTCTTGGTAATGAACGATCATCAATCATTCCTGATTGAAAAGCCTCAAATTTTTGAATTTTAAAAGTTTTATTTGATTTTTCTGATGGAAAATCGTCTTCTATTTGTTCTATTCTGCCATCAACTTCATCTTCTGTAATATCATCGTATTTTCTTGTTACTTTATTAAATTTATGTCTAAATTTATTAGGTAACTCATATGTATCATTTTCGTTATCAAGATAAGTTCTTTTCATTTTAGAAAGTTCTTCTTTTTCACCTTCTTCATTATCAATGAAATCATTATAATGATGTATTTTAGAATAAGGTGTTTGATAGTTTTGTGTATTATCTTTTCTCACTATAAATTGTTTTATTTTTATTATATATTAAAATTTTATTTATTTATTTTTTCATCTAATAATTTAGCCACATTACTTCCAATCATAAAGTGTATATTTTGTAATGTATCACTTTCAATTGTTTTATATTCATCTAAAAATCTAAATTGGAATGTGTAAGTATCATATACTTCATCCTTTTTTCTTTCATTTTTAGATATTGATAGGAATATTCTATAATTGTTATTTATATTTATTTCAAAATCAAATGTTATTTTATCACATGGTGTTGTTTTGAATTTTGGTTCATATTTAACTTCATATATAGAATAATCAGTTATTTTAGCTCTTTTCATATAATAATTTAAAAACATTGCTGGTGCTTCAATAAAATCTGATAGGATTTGTAAATCTTCGCCAAAATCATTAGATATAACAATATCTTCAATTTTTGACTTTAAATCAATTACATTTTTAAAATCCATTTTATGATAAACGCAATCAATATCATAAAGATATATGAAAGCATTTTCAACTATATTTCTTTTTTCCAAATCTGTTTTGAATATAAATTTGGTGTGTATTATTAAGGTATCTTCAATAGATAAATTATGAATTGATATTACTAATTTATAATATTTTTCGTCTTTATCCATTTCATAGACAGTTTCAACTGAACTTACTCTACCTTCTTCTTCTTCAAAGATTTCTTTGAATGTTTGTTCTATTTCTGATATTTTAATTTTCATATATATGTGTAACCTTCTATTTTTTGTGGTAATTCTACTGATTGTTTATAATATTCATTAAAATCTTTTAAAGCATCTATTAATCTATGCTTAACTATTTTACAATCCTTTCTTAAAAAATTATATGTTTCCTGATATTCTTCAAAAAACTTAATATCACCAAACATATTAATTAAATCTGCTACTTTCGTATCCATAAAGAATATACGATTAGCTAATCCATTTGAATTAGCTAATCCATTTAAATCAGCTAATTCAAAATTATATCCAATATTTATAAAATTTTTTATTTCTTTTGGACACCCTTCTAAAGTAGTTAAATAATTAGAAGAGCAATCAAAACTATCACCAACATAATTTGGACACCCTTCTAATGTAGTTAATTGATTATCTGAACAATCAAACCAACCAGAAACTCTATTAAATTTCAGGGGCATTTCTTTTAATTGCATATTACATAACCAAACTGTACCTTCCACATCAATAGATCCATCTGAATTTATGGTATAGTTTTGAATGTTATATTTTTTACAAATATCATCAATTTCTGATTTATTAAAGTTTTCAAATAATTTTAAGTATTTCATATTATTTATATTGTCTATCATATGATTTCTGTTTAGCATCAATTATT
>ENA-OSIY01000948-OSIY01000948.1-marine-metagenome-genome-assembly--contig:-NODE-948-length-15827-cov-5.138413_pt1 | contig 15827 bp, 17 predicted proteins | sample MGYA00237884_ERZ534233 | MGnify/ENA primary metagenome ERZ534233 (study PRJEB26412, sample SAMN06343840) | marine metagenome | isolation source: estuarine water | place: USA: Columbia River Estuary... | reverse complement strand
TCTATGATTTAACAGAAGATGAAAGAAAAGAAGTTCTTTATGAAGAAGCATTTGTAATTGCAATGGAAAGATTAGGATCTTTACCAACAAAGGCAGCTTATAATATGGCACAACAAAATTTAGTAACAAGATTACATCCAGTTTGGTTAGCAGATTTTGTTATCGAAAATTGGAACAACTATTACTGGAACGCAACAAATTCAACAGGAACAGATGATGTGTATAAATCATTGGGAGTCACACTCTCGGATTCTTTATGGGTAGCGAGATTCAAATATGTATGGACATCTGGGGTAACATGTTGTGACAGATTCAATATATTCGCATTATGTGCTGGTACAGGTCATCCAGGTACAGCATCACAGGATATGGTATCATTTGCAGTTAACAATACAACAGGTCAAACATATATGAACGCAAAAGATGGTGCTGGTGCTGTAAGTGAGAGTTCAGCAGGATCAACATTGACAACAGCCACAGATTATTATATTGAATTAATCCGCACATAGACAACAAATATTAGATTAAAAATATTAGCAGGTATATTAATATCCGTACCATTAGTACCTATAATTTTAAAATCATTTATATCAAATGTACTATTACTATTAAATTTACTAGCATATTGCCATCTGATATTTTTAGGTTTAAATTTAGTTAAACCGGATACTAATATTTTAACATCATCAATTGTATATCCTATAATATCAATATCATTTTTAACAGCCAAATTATTTAAATCGTATTGAACACCCTGTGATGTTACTCTTACCTTTAATTCATTTAATAAATCGGCATTTAAAAAATTACTTACAAATGATATGTTTTGAATTTTAGTAACAAGTGGTTCACTTTTAGGTTTAGTGGCTTCTATATCAAATTCTAAATCAATTGTTAATGGTAATATAGATTCTCTAGTTGATTGTATCCCACCCGCACCATTATATGTATTTAATGTTATACCATTTGATGTTTTTATAAATTCAAAATAATTTTTTGAAATATAACTATCATTAATAATTGGCTTAATTAATAAACTATCATTTATTGTATTTGAATCAATTGAAACTGAATTTCTTTCTTGATATGTTTGTCCTTGCACATCAAAGGTCATTTGATTTTTAAATATACTTGAATTTGTAAAAGTAATTCGTATATCGTTTCCTTTTACTTTTGGTGGATTTGTAGGAGGTGTATATCCACCGGGAGCTCCACCACTATTGGTAACACCGCCGATATTTTCATTTAAAATATCTAATGAAGTAAACGGAATGTAATTACCACCCGTCATATTGCCTGAATACAAATTTTCTAAATATCCCATTGATTATAAATATCCTATTTAATTATTTATTTAAATGCCTGATTATCTGGTGCATTATCATAATTGGTATCCCAACTTTTTCCAATATCTTCACGAACACCACCTCTTCCTCCACCACCTCCTCCATTATATATAATAGTTGGTTCTAAAATTGGTTGTGGTTGTGGTTGTATCGGTGGCACTATTACTGAGGCGGTTGGTTGTGGTTTAATATCAATTAAAACATTTGCTTTTAATGTACCCAATTTATTATTCTGTGTTAAATTACTTTTTTCTACATAATTTGTATTCATTAATGATTGTAATAATTGAGAATCTACTTTAGTCTTTGTATAATCTTTTATTACTTGTGGAATATCATACATTGCTAATGATTTTGAGTTATAATCAATAGATTCATGTAATCTGCTATGTATCATATTTTCTATTTCTTGAGTAGAATAAAATTCATCCATATCAAAACTATTGTTTGATATCTTACCATAATTTGCAGACTGTATATTAAACTCTTTACCTTCTAATTGATAGTTAACAGAATTTTTTAAATCAGTAAATATTTTTGTTATTTCAGGATCAGAAATAAATTGTCCAAATCTTGTTTCATTTAATATTTTATCAAATCTATTTTCTAATAAATTTACTACAAAATCATCGAATCTGAATTTAACCCCAATATGTTGAAAAAATCTCTGTATCCATTTATAAGTGATTGCATCAGATGTTATATTGTTTGCTGTGATGAGAGCTCTAAAATGATTTGTTACAAATTGCTTGACTTCTTTTGATTGTTTGTCTAAGGTTTCTATAAGATTTGCTTGCTCTTTGCCTTGTTCGGAAGTTGCAGTTTGTGAGTTTGGCGCTTGTTGTGGAGCCGCATTTGCTGGAGCTGTTTGAGCATTATTATATGTGCCAGGGGATTGCGCTGGCTGATTTGCCTGATTTTGATAATTGAAAGCAAAAGGAGGAGCTACTGTTTGTCCTTCGGCTTGAGCATATCTGTAATTAAATGTAGACATATTTATTATATTATGAAATTATCCTCCTCACCCTTTACAAGTTAAGTATTTCAAGTAAAATACAGTTATGGAAAAGACAAATCGAAAAGTAGCAGGGACGATTGTTGATAAAGAAACAGCTGAAAAGTTAACATTAGCTGCTCAACAAGAAATTGATGAACTTAGTGGTAGTTCTCATAATTTTCAATTTCAAACTGTAATGGTGGAAAGAGATGGGAAGCTTATAGAAATTGAAGTGCCTATTGATGATATCGACTTACTTGAAGATTTTGATGATGAAGATCTTTCAACAGAAGGCGAAAGAGCATCAGGTATGATCCCATCAGAATATGACACTACGATCAACAGCATTGCCACTGAAAAAGCAATTAGAAATGTAATGAGATATGGTGAACTTATTGTTGATGAGGATGGAAGTTTTTTAATTAAATGCCCATATACAGGATCAACAGAAGTTTATCAAATTAACTCATCTACATATGCTAGTTTTGAATCAGATCAACCATTCAAAATTAACTTTAATTTGTCAGACCTAAAACCCGATCAATCTTGATCGGGTTCTTCTATAATTCTTCCAAAAAAAGATTCATTTGTTTCTTCTATCAAAATATCAATCTTTTTGTCTATTTCTTCTAATTTTGCTTTGATATCTTTGGAATGCCTTGAGCCGGATTGTAAAGCAGCTGCAATAACCTCAAACAATTCTTCATTTGAAATAGATTCATTTTTGGATTTATTTAATAATTCATTTAATCTAGATTCTGTCATTTTACTTCCTTAAATTAATTCTGGGAAAACTGGCATTATTTTCAGATTGAGGAGCGGATGAAACTAATGTAATAAAGTTATCTAGTTTTTTCTTTGCTTCTTTTGCTTCATCAGAAACAAGTGATGCTTCTGCTAACAATGCTCTTATTTCATAGAGTTCCACTAAAACCATATCTCTATCAATATTAATTTTCAAAATGACCTCCAATAATATTTTTCCAGATTTATATAGATTCAAAACACAAGGAAAAGAATTTTGTTCTCTTGTAGCAAAACCTTACATTCTGTCTGAGTTAAAATTATCTTTTAATAAGTGTTATACCTTACAAATTCCAAGGCTTATTGAAATAGAGATCAATAATATTACAGAAAAAAGAATAATTAGATCATTCAAAAATTTTGAAGAAGATACATTTGTTTATTTTAAGAAGCTAGATATCGTTCTTGATGATTTTATGATATTGCCACTTTTTTCAGAATGTGAATTTACTTGTTTGAAATGTAAAAAGGCTCACAAAAAAGGTACAGAACAATGCTGTAGCTTTGATGGTGGTATTATGATTACTAAAGCTACATTATATAAATTGATCATCCCAAGTTTTCAGAATGTAGAAAATAAAATCAATCAGACAAGAGATGAATTTATCAGGTTGCACTTTCCTGATATTTTCGATACAATGCTATTATGAGCGAAGCATTGCCCATATTAAACAGAAACATTAAAAGTGTTAGATTATTCAATTTTCAAAACCATAGAGATAATATATTTTATCTAGCTGATGGTTTAAATATTTTAACTGGCTCCAATGATAATGGTAAATCAGCCATAGCTAGAGCTTTAGATTTTGCTTTAAACAATAACAAATCTGGTGACATTGTTAGATACAACCAGAAAGAATGTTTTGTTGAAATCCATTTTTTTGATGGATCTATGTTAAAGAGATCTGCTGCTCCTGATAACAGAGTGGAGTTTAAATACAAAGATGATCTTAAAGCCACTGTTTATAAAAGCTTTGGTAACAAACTACCTGATGAAGTTAAGAAGTTTTTAGGCTATCCTCCAATTTCAAATGAGCTTGGTCCATTAAACTATTCAAATCAAAATAATAAAAACTTCTTAATTGATCAAAGTCCAGCACATCTTCCATTTATTATTTCGGATCTTGTGGGAGTGGCTGATCTTGAAACAGCTAGTAAAAATTTGTTTTCAGAAGTTGATCGATATTCAAAAGATGTAACTAAGATTGAAAAAGAAATTAATTCTCTAGAAACAGATCTTGAACAATACAAAAATTTAGATGATGATATAGAAAAGCATAATAATCTAAAAATCATATTAGACAATATTGATGATGAAAAGACACAAATAGATTCTCTTCAAAAGGCTGTTGATGATGTAAACAATATTGTTTTAAGAATGAGAAAAGCTAGAAAAGAACTTAAATTAAACACCGAGATTGTAAATACTTTATCGGAATCAGTGAAGAAGATTGAAAAAGAACACAACAGTTTATTTAACACTCTCTCAGAATATAATGCCTTAAAATCCATCATTCACAAGATAAAAAAATACAAAAAAGAAATAGAGCAATATAACAAGCTAGAAGATGAAGAGTTTTTAACAATAATTAAAACTGCTGAAAATAATATTACTCAAATAAGCAATATTGAAACAAATAACACCAAATTTGATTCATTAAAAACATCTATTGACAACAAGAAACAAGAAATATCAGACATTGTGATATTTATTAAAGACAATACAAAAGAATTAGATGATTTATATATTGATATTAAAAATCTTAACTTACTTTGTGTTGAATGCAATAAATTTGGAGGAGTAGAGTTATGAAAAAGGTGTTGTTCATTGGAGACAATCATATAAGTGACAAAACTCCTGAAAATAGAACAGATAATTATCTAATTGCTACAATAAACAAGTTAAAAGAATGCTTGAATATAGCTAAAGAATTAAAAGTTGATGCCATTGTTTTTCTAGGCGATTTTTTTGATAGAAGAATAGAAGGCCCAACAGCAGTAAATGAATCAATCAAAGCATTAATGTCTGATGATTATGGAGATTCTTGGCCTTTTCCAAAATATATTGTAATAGGAAACCACGATATACAGTCTTCTTTTCCTTTGGATCATTGTAGTTTGGGAACATTAATAAATTCTGGATTATTAATTAAAACAGATTATGAGCCTGATTTAGGAATAGCTTTTGCCCATTTTAGCAATGATTTAGATGCTGATATATCTAAGGGGCTTTTGACAAACAATTCAGCAATAATATGGGCTTGTCATGCTTCAATATCGGACAAACCAGGCAGATTAGAAGAACATATGATTGTTTTTTCCAACATACCTCTTCATCCTAACAATTCAATAGTTATATCTGGTCACATTCATCACCCAATGGAATGTCAAAGATCTGATAATAAAATATTTGTCAACCCAGGATGTATTGGGAGAAGAGCTGCCACAAAAGATAATTTCGACAGAGATCTTAAAGTTTTCTATCTCGAATATGAGCTTGATGGAACTATATTGACCAAAGATTACATTATTCTTGAATCTGCTAAAAACTACAAAGAAGTGTTTAAGGTAGAAGAAATATTTGCTAAAAAAGAAGAGCAAAAAGAAGTGAAAGAATTTATCAAACAAGTGGCATCTATCAAAGCTCATAACTGGATGCATAATTCTATTGAAGACAAATTAAAAGCATTAAGAGATTTAGGTAAAAAATCTAATCTTAGTGATGATATAATCGATATTGCTGTAGAAGCTGTCAAAACTGTAGGAGAACAATAATGGAAGAAGATTATGTAAAGCGTGTCAATGATTTAAGATCATCATTAGACAAAGCCACAGCAAGAAAAGAAGATAGAGAAAATGAATTAAATACTCTCAAAATAGAATACACCAATCTTGTCAATAAGATCAAAGAAACATTTAATTGCGAACCCACTGAATTAAAAGATCTTATTATAGCTAAAACTCAAAAGGTTGATGAACTACTCACTGATGCTGAAACCAAATTAAAAGAAATCACTGACAACATTGGAACGAGTTGATGGATCTATCTGAAATTAAAAAGAGTTCATTAAGTATTGAAAAAGACTTGATGAAAAAAGAAATCAAAAGGGATGAATTGATTAAGCAAATTGAATTAAAAAATGAAGAGATGCTTGAAATTCAATCTACAAAAGACAAAACAAACAGAGCAGGTTTGTTTTTAAAATCTAAAGCCCACGACACAAGAAAAAAAAGTTGTGAAAGCATAGATGAAATGATTACCAAAGCTATTAAAATGATTTATGGTGCTGACTATTCTTTCAATCTCAAATACAAGGATACATCAGGTGAGATTAATAGTAAGTCATCATTTAACATAATTCCATCTATCACTAGCAATCAAGAAGGACAGATGATCACCACCACTATCAAAGACAGCAGAGGTGGTGGTTTGATTGAAGTTATGAGTGTTTTGCTTAGATTGGCTTTCTTAAATCTTTCTGGATATAATGGGCTAGTGATTCTTGATGAAACATGGGCTGCTGTATCTGCTGACAATAAGATGTCAGCTTTAATTGATTTTTTCGAAGGATATATAAAATCATCAAAAGTTCAAATTGTTCTCATCACACACAGAGCTGAAATGTTTGGCAAAATAGCTGATAATATTTTGCATGTCAAGAAAGAAGATGGTTTGGCTAATGTTAGATCTGTCTCCTATCAAGAATATTTGGAAGAATTAAAATGAGCGACCCAACAATTGATTTGATTAGAAAAGTTTATTCTGAGCCTGTCCCCCTTCAATCAGAGTTAACTAATCCATTTAACGCTAATAAAAGAAAAAGAAAACCCATAGATAAATCTTTGATGTCAGATGAATTAGATGCTGATATTCAAACATGGGAAGTTAAAGATTTCTGTAAATATTTTGCCCAAGAATATAAAAAGTCTTTTGGAGGAACATATAAAGTTACATATGTATCTGATGGTCCTATATTTAAACAAATTCTTGGATTTATGGAAGATAACAAAATAGACAAAAATGAATATTGTAAAAATTTTATAGATTGGTGTTTTGAGAATAAAGCTCTCATTATTCAAACACAAGGATTTATTCTCCCCACTACAATTGTTTATATGTTAAATAAATATTATCAAGATAAAGTATATAAGAATGATAAGGAAGAAGCTTTAATTGATATCTTTGATGACATTGAATATCTTGATAAAAATGGCAAACACAAAGAAATATACAGCAAGTTTGGAGTTCCTATATCTGCCACTTATCTAATTCATAAAAAGAAAATACCACTAGATGCTGTTGTGTCAAATTTGAAAATGCTTTTCGAAATGTTGTCTACAGGCAATTCTCAACAAATTAATTTATTAGAATCCATATTTCAAAAGTCAATCTTTCGCTCACCCTACATTCCTGAAATGGAATTGTTAGATTGGAGAGACGTATTTGATGAATTTTTGTTAAAAAGCAAGAAGGAAAATTGGTGGGAAAACAATGATTATCCTGGTATACCAAGATTTGATTTTAAAAAACTACTATGAAAAATAATTTTGCTGAAATGATGATTGAAATAGAGACTTTATTAAGATCTCGAAGAACAATTATATATTTAGTATCTCACGAAGAAAACAGAGTGATATCGGCTTTAGAATCTATGTGTTCTAAGGCCGATTGGGATTTAATACAATGGGATATAGTTTCGGGTATTCAATCTAACTTTCCAGAATTTCTTCCTCTTGAAAAGCAAAGATCAAAAGACCAAGATGAAATACTTGATTGGTTTAGTAATCTTATAGTGCCAAAAAATAAATTTGCTATACTTGTGCTGAAAGATTATCAGAAACACTTTGGTACTCACTCAGTCAAAACACAACTTGAGAATAAATTAATTAGGCATTTCAAGAATCTCAATCACAGTTTAGTAAAAGATAATAAATCGATTATTGTTTTAGCATCTTCTTTTGAATTGCCATCAGATTTAGAAAAAATAATGCCTGTTATTGATTGCCCATTACCAGACAAAAAAGAAATTGAAGACAAAGTACAAGACTTGTTATCAAAAGCTTCAAAGAGACAAGAAATTGTAAACAAATTTCAACTTCAATATGACAATGAAGAACTTGATCATATAACAAATTCATTCAGAGGCTTGACACTAACTGAATGTGAGCAAATATGCACTTATTGTATTATTAAACATTCTAAATTATTGCCAGAAGTAATATCTAATCAGAAGAAAGATATTATAAGAAAATCTGGATTATTAGATTGGATTTCTGAAGATATTAATATGTCTTCTATTGGTGGATTAGATGGATTGAAGTATTGGCTCGAAAAACGTAAAGATGCTTTTTCGGAAGAGGCTTTAGCTTATGGATTACCAGCCAATCCCAAGGGTATATTGTTGGTGGGTATACAAGGAGCAGGTAAGTCTTTATTTGCCAAATCCATTTCATCATTTTGGAATTTTCCGTTGCTTAGATTAGATATGGGTAAAGTTTTTTCAGGATTAGTGGGATCTTCCGAACAAAATATGAGACAGGTATTCAAGGTTGCAGAAAGTGTTGCTCCTTGTATCCTTTGGTGTGATGAGATAGATAAAGGTATGTCAGGGTCAAAGAGTAGTGGTGTGTCAGATGGTGGCACAACATCAAGAGTGTTAGGATCTTGGCTCACTTGGATGCAGGATAGAAAATCACCAGTCTTTGTTGTAGCCACTGCGAATGATGTTTCTAACTTACCACCTGAACTATTGAGAAAAGGAAGATTTGATGAAATATTTTTTGTTGATCTACCTAATTTGATTGAGCGTAAAAAAATATTTGAAATTCATATCCAAAAAAGACAAAGAAATATTTCTAATTTTAATATTGAAGAATTATCTAAACTTTCTGAATATTTCACTGGAGCTGAGATAGAATCTGCTATAGAATCCGCTATGTACGATGCATTCAGTGACAATAAAAGAGAAATACAAACTTCAGACATCATGGCATCCTTAAAATCATCTGTGCCTCTTGCTAAGTTGATGGAAAATGACATACAATATTTGAGAGAATGGGCAAAAAACAGAGCCAGAAATGCTTCTACTTTGCCTATTGAATTTTTGCTCAAATCTGATGAGGAAGATTTATGATAGATGATTATGCCAAGATGATGGGCATTGTTAATATTGAAGAACTTAAAAAAGCTGCTCGTAGAAGAAAAATGCTTGATGGAAATGGATGCCAATTATGCGATTACAATGGGTATACAATAAATCACACAGGCAAATCATTAATGTGTTCTTGCGCTAAAGATAAAATTTATAAAGAACTATTTCTGTCTGCCAATGTTCCCAGGGCATATATTAGCAAATCAATTGATGATTGGAATACAAGAAAAGATTCTAATGGTAATGAGCTTGGAAAACAGCAATTAGTTAGTGAAAGAGTTTTTACCCTATTAAAGTTTTATGAAAAAAAGCTTCCTAAAATTTGTGAATTTGAAGATATAAGTTTCATTCACACAGGAGGTATTAAACAAAAACTCCATTCAATTTTGTTCGAAGGCAACATTGGAAGCGGAAAAACATTTATAGCTGCTGTTATGGTACAATCATCTTTGAAAAAAGGTTATCCAGCTAAATATTATGATTGGTCAGAGCTTGTCAGTTGCTGCTCTGATTACAATAAAAAAACAGAGCTTGATGAAATTGTTGAAGAGTTTAAGTCTTTAGAATTTGTTGCTATTGACGGGATTGAAATGTATGGACACTCTTCGCCCATTTCTGCTCAAAATATTGATAGATTGTGTAAAGCTAGAATGAATTCTGGCAAACCAACAATGTTATTTAGCTTGGGGAATGTATCTCAAATTCAAGGCGGTACTGGATGGCTTTCCTTGATAAACAAATGTATTGCTATTAGGCTTCCTTCACTATGAAATACTCACAACAAGATTTAGAAATTTTAGTTCTTGCTTACATAACAAAAGACTCTAAGCTGATGGATAAAGCTTTAGCAAAGGGTATAAATTTATCTCATTTTGAATATGTTGAAGAAGATGAGAAAAAATCATATACCAAAGCATTATATAAAATAGCTCTTGATTATTTTCAAGAAAGTGGCGGTTCTTTAATCACCTCTTATGTAATAGAAGCTTATCTAAATAAATTTAACACTCCCGCTAGAATCAAGGGAAAGGTTCTAATTTTATGGGAAGAAATTCAAGCAATTGATATTGACCCAAACAACTTCCATGAATTAGCAAAAGATCTGAAATACAGAAAATCATTAAGATTATTGAATCAAATGATTTCTGACACACACACCACTCTTTCATCTGATGGTTTAGACAAGTCACTTAAAGTCATCCAAGATGGATTGGATCAAATTCAAACTGAGATGAGTGATTTTGGGGCAGACAGACATAATTTTGACATTTCTGAATCTACTGATTTTTTCAAAGATGAGTACAATAAAAGACTTAACCAGCCAGAATTGTTTAAGGGCATTAACTGTGGGGTAAGCAATATCGATTCTAAGACATTTGGCTGGCTACCAGGACAGATTATAGTGTTTATGGCTCCTTCTTCTGGTGGTAAATCTGTAATGTTATTAAATTCTGCCATACATGCTAATGAATTTTGTAATAAGAAAATTCTTTATATGTCTTTTGAAATGAACTCTTGGTTATGTTTGTTAAGGCATGTATCTTTAGCATTTGAAATTCCATACAATATTCTCAAAGACACAGCTCTTGACGGAGAAGAGTTTAAGAAAATTATAAATCTCTTGAATGAAAAAAGAGGCAAGCCATATTTTGAGTATGATGTTAATATGGAGGATCCCACACCTGAATATATTGATTCAAGAATACGAGATCTTATTGCCACAAAAGGTAAACCAGATCTTCTTGTTGTTGACTATATTGGAAATATGACTGTTAGAAATGCTGCTAATGGTGCAAAAGATTGGGAACTTCAATCTCAAGCCATCAAGCAACTTTTTATTATGGCTAAGAGATATAATATTCCAGTGATTACAGCTCAACAGATAAATAGAGAAGCAATTAGGGATTCGAGGAAATCTAAAGAAGCTAATAAGTTTATGTCATATGATCAGGCTGCTGCTTCTGGTGGACAAGTTTTGATGCACCTTTGTACATATGCTATAGCTATGGAGCCTAACAGAGAAAAAGGCTATTGTGTTTTTCATCCTGTTAAAATGAGAGATGCTTGGTTTCATCCATTTCCTGTTAGAATTGATCCAGATTTCAACAAAGTAAGAGAGCTAAGCATAGAAGAGCAACAACAGATTATGGGCATACATGCTATTAGTAATGGAGATAAAACTGCCAAGCCTATTATCAAACCATCTTATATGCCCGAAGTTGAAGAAGAAGATATGGATTTACCTTTTATCGACAGAACTGAAGACGAACTTTCTTTGCCTGATTGGACATTGGGTTGAAAACAAAAATAACAAGAAACTTCATCAATGAATTAATTTCTTCGATTCAAATTGATGAATATATGGAATCTGAATATAATTCTGATTTCTCACAATCTTCAAACAACTGGCTAAATACAAATTGCCCATTTCCAGATCATGAAGACTCAAGCCCTTCTTTTGGGGTAAATACAGAATCTAATAAATTTAATTGTTTTGGCTGTGGAAAAACAGGAAACATAATCAACTTAGCTCAAATGATGGAGAATTTGAATTTTGTAGAAACAATTCAAAAACTTTCATTATATATTGGTTTAGATGTTGAAACCACAGACTTTGATATGAAGTACAATGTCAATCAACTTAATAACATCATTAATGGTTTTCTTGATGAAATTGAAACTTCACAATTTCCCGGTGGATTATCTGAAGCTGATTTTCTTATTACATTTGCTGAAAGAACCAAAAAACACATAAGAAAATCTAATTTTAATAAACAGGAAATAGAATGGGTAAATATTATTTATAAAAATCTTGATAAATACATAGATAATGAAGATTATCATAAAATTAATTTAATATGGAAAAAATTTGCTAAATCATCACAGGAAAGATCAATAAATTGGAAGACGAATTAACATTAGCTAAACCAACAGAAATTATTAAATCTGTGGAAGAAAAACTGTCCAATCCACCTGAAGAAATATCTGTCAATTTGGTCTTGACAGGTAATGGTGCTAAGAGATATCATTTTGTTATGTCTATTCTCTCTAGTATTTATCCTGAACTTAATGAAGAAGAGGTTCATAAGTATTTATTAAGATCTGGTGTTGAAAGAGAATTAGAAAGAATAACCAACATTTGGAATCAATATGATTAAGTTTTCTGTATATCCTGAGCTTATAGCAAAAATAATCAAAGAAAATGAGCTTGATTTATACCTTATTTGGGTTTTTTGTAAGAAAATAAACACTAATGGTTCAGGGATAGTAGAAGTGGCAAATTTATTACAAATTGCCACCTTTTTGTTTAACATTAAATCAAATCATATATACAAAAAAGTTGAAAATGGATTGGATAAATATTGGGGCAGCATTTTTATGAAGAACAATAAAAGATTTGTATGCCTTTATTCAAACAAGAAATTGGTTAATAGACTTCAGCCAGAAATATATAAAACAAAACCATTTTTAATTCCATATTCTTTTTTTGATAAATTGCCAGACAGGAACTACAAAACAATTAAATCAATTTTTGTATCTCTAGTGGCTGGAAGATATGATGATGAAAGGCCTGTAAGTATTGAAGCTCTTACTCATCAATTAAATTTAAGTGAATCAACAATTAGAAATGCTTTAAAAGAATCAATTATCATCACAAGAAAAACTAATTTTATCGATATGGGTGAAAGAAGAATAATTGATGATTTGTATTCAAAGCCTAATGATAAAATTGTTATATCTGATGGTTCTGTTAGATTATTCAGACAACTACCCAATTCTTATTCTATTGATTGTTTTTCACGGCTGTCTATCAAATCAAGGCCTAAAGAACTCAAGATAAACGATAGAAAACTTGACAACACCACATATAAAAAGTATAGTGTTAGAGATAATCAGATTTTCTTAGACAATAAAATTGTTGTAAATTCTTATAATCGGTAAGTGTATTACTGTCTTTTGATGGCGCTTACATAGAGGGAATATTATGTGTAATAAAGATTTTGTTCATTTGCATGCTCACACTCATTTCTCAATTCAGGATGCTTTGCCTACTCCTAAAGCATATGCCACCAAAGCAAGAGAAATGGGTTTTTCTGCTACAGCTATCACAGACCATGGAAAAATGGGTGGTGTGATTGAATTTGTTGAAGGCTGTAGAATTCACAATGATGACTATGCACCAATCAAACCTATAATCGGTATTGAAGTATATACCTGTCCTGATAGATTTAACAGAGACAAAACTGAAACTGGTGGTAGACAAAAGTTAAATCACCTTACCTTATTAGCACAGAATGAAATAGGCTACAAAAATCTTTTAGCCTTGTCTGCTTTGGGAAATGACCCTGAAGCATTTTATTATTCTCCAAGAATTGATTGGAGCTGTTTAGAAAAGCATTCCGAAGGTGTAATCGCTTTATCTGGCTGTTTGGCTTCTGAATTAAATCAATCTTTAATGAAAGAAGATTTTGACAATGCCATTTCGACAGCTAAGAAATTCAAAGATTTATTCGATGATAGATATTTTGTAGAGCTTCAATATCATGGCATAGAAGAACAAGCCAAGAATATGAAGCATCTTATTGATATCGCTCAGAAGATTGGCTCTCCTGTTGTTGCCTCTAATGATGTGCATTATCTTGATAAGCTAGATTGGCAGATTCATGATGTGTTGATTCAAATGAGAGATCAAAGAGAAAATCGACAAGCTGGATCCAAAAAGAATGGTAAAAAAGAAGCTTATGGATCTCATCAATTTTATTTAAAATCACACGATGAGATGATGAAAGTGTTCGGATCCAAGTTGCCTCATGCCGTTACTAACTCTGTGTTGGTGGCGGATATGGTGGATGATTTTCTTAAGCTTGATGTTCCCCACTTATTACCTAAAGCTATTGTTCCTGAAAATGATCCAGATTTTAAAACATTCTGGAAGACTAAATTTCCTTACAATAAATCGAATGAAGCATATTTAGCATATCTTACATATAATGGCTTAAAGTCCATGGGTCTTGACAATAAAACTTATATGAAAAGGCTTTGGTATGAACTTCAGCAAATTTGGTATATGGGTGTCACTGATTACTTCTTGATTCAGCGTGAAATGGTTGAATTTATGAAGGGAAAAGATATTTACTTTGGCATTCGTGGATCAGGAGTGGGATCTTTAGTAAATTATTGTCTTGAAGTTTGTAATGTAGATCCTTTGAGATGGAATTTGTTGTTTGAAAGATTTTTGAATCCTGGAAGAGGCACTCAATATAAAGTGGATGTTTCTGCTATGCCTGTTTCTGATTGGAAAAAAGAATATGGCGAAACTTCTCAAATAGGGGCTGTAAAGCATCTTAGAAATCAATGCAAAGAATGGCTCAAAGACAATCCAGAATTTGCCAAATATGAGCCTGACATTGAAAAAGAACTTTGGGTATTAGAGAATCAAGGTCTAGCCACTTATATATGTGATTTAGCTGACAAAAATATCACTTGTAATGAAAATGATTCTCAACTTTGGACATCATTTATAACTGGCATCACTAAAGAAAAACCCCAACAATCATTAATTATATCAAAGGTGGCTGCTCTTCCTGATGTCGATACAGATATTGATGACCACAAAAGACCAGAAGTAATACAATGGACCAAAGAAAGATTTGGTGATGATCATGTAGCTCAAATTGGAACTTGGGGTAGATATGCTGCTAAAGCTTCTGTTGTTGGATGCTTAAAATCTTCAGAAAGGTTTCAAGAAAAATATCCTGACACTTTTCACAATGAAGCTTTAAAGATATCTGCTTTAATTTCTAAAAAGCCAGGTTCCACTATTGAAGAAACAATTGTTGAAAATGTAGAATTTGCCTATTATTACAAAATATGGAAAACTGAAATAGATAGTGCTATTAGACTAGTGGGAACTATTTCAAATTTTGGAATTCATGCATCAGGTGTACTTGTGGCTTCAGAGCCCATATATCAGCATGCTCCCATAGAAAATTCTAAGGGTAATCTTTGTTCATCTTATGATATGAAGAATGTTGAAAGAATGGGCTTAGTTAAATATGACTTCCTGGGCTTGGCATCTTTACATCAAGTGAATTTGTGCATCAATCATATTAAAAGATTACACAATAAAACAATAAAGTTTTCTGATATAAATCTTGAGGATCCAAAAGTATTTAAGAATATTTATTCCAAAGGCAAAACAAGTTCAGTTTTCCAATTTGCTTCTAGAGGAATGCAAGATGCTCTTAAGAAGGTTAATGCTTCTAATATTGAAGACTTGATTGCTGTTGCTGCTTTGTATCGTCCTGGTCCTATGGATTATATTCCTCAATATGCTTTGGGGAAGAAAAATCCAACTATGGTTCAATATGATCATGAAATAATTAAGAAACATCTTGGTGTTACTTATGGAATTATGGTTTATCAAGAACAAGCTATGAAAATGGCAAGAGATATGGCAGGGTTCACTTGGACTGAAGTAGATAAACTACGAAAGGCTATTTCTAAAAAATCTGGTAAGGACTTTGA
>ENA-OSIY01000947-OSIY01000947.1-marine-metagenome-genome-assembly--contig:-NODE-947-length-15833-cov-7.930439_pt1 | contig 15833 bp, 34 predicted proteins | sample MGYA00237884_ERZ534233 | MGnify/ENA primary metagenome ERZ534233 (study PRJEB26412, sample SAMN06343840) | marine metagenome | isolation source: estuarine water | place: USA: Columbia River Estuary... | reverse complement strand
GCACAATGGTGGTCAACCCGCTATCCTAAAGTTTATTCCTTTATCTACACCCTCGAGACAGGAGGGCATGTCTGCCAATTTCATCACCTCACATTATAAGTGGATGCAAATATACAAATTTACACCCACCTATTTAATTTAGAATGGCAAATTTTCTTCAGCCTCTTCTACACTCTTTACCTCCGCCTGCTGAGACTTTGGTTTAAAGGTATCCAACTCTACGTAAGGATTACCGCTACGACCTACAAGGACGTTTAGGTTTACCCATCCACGGTCTGCGCCGTGTTGTTTAAGAAAAGGAATAGCATCCTCAATCTTAATTGATACTCTCCCGACTACGAAATCGGGTTGGTTTTCTCTCGTTGAAAACGAGAAGCCGTCTGCAAAGATTTTTTCTTTTTTCTCTGACATAACATGTGTTTAAGTACCTAGTAATGAAAGACTTACAAAACCTCTAGGCAGGTTAAGTTTGCCATCTGTGTGAATCCGTTATAACGGATTAATCAATGTAATCTTCAATATAATAATCCTCAATAGTCTCTGAAGCATTCTCTCCAAAGAAATTGTGATAGACCTCTATAGCTCTCTCAACCTTATTCTCGCCACGCTTAATAAACTCCTCGGTAGGTCTGAACACTCCTAGCATCTGAGTAGACTTGTCAATGACTAAGAATATTAATGGCTTACCAAATAACTCTTGGTATATATAAGCTTGACTATCGTAGTTGTATAGGTTAGCAGACCTCTTAAACTTTTTAATGTCTCCCGTGGTCTTTAAATCAATCAATACATCATTACCTACAATGTCTGCCTTACCCTTCCACATAACTCCTTTAATTTCTTTTATGCTAGGAACTTCAAACTCATTACCCTCTGCATAAATCATATCAAAGAAATCCATATTAGACTTCATGGTATCTGTCCATGACTTAATCTCTGCAACCTCCTTGTCAAGTAATACAAAATCCAAATCATTATCTGATATAAAGTCCTTGTACTTCTTAGTGTTACGTGATGATACGTCAAGTGATATAGTATCCTTAGCCTTCTCGGGCTCAAGGATTATCTGATGAAACACTCTACCCTTAGCGAAGATAGGGTTATCTGCCTTAGACACTCCAAAATCTTTTGGGTTATTAAGTAGCGCGCTGATGTCTGAGTTAGAGAGATAGTTCTTACCTATCCCTCCGTAATACTCAGCGTCATCTCTAAGTTTTTCTATAACATCCTTCATCTTACATAGCCTTTTCAATCTCCTTCTTAACGGAAACCTTTATCTTGTACTTGGTCTCAAGATTCTTTACAATCTCTGATAAGCCAATACCCTTGTTAGCTGATATGTACTTCATAACCTTAACCCAATTGCCATCTCCAACCTCAAGCGTTATCTTTGAGTCCTTGGCAATCTTTGTAGGCTTCGCGGTAACCATCTCAGGCACATCCTCTCCTGTCCATAAAGACAACCCAAGACCGTGCATTGCAATAGCTTTAGCGGTAGACCTCTGTATAGCCTTGTTAACATCCATTGACGTAACCTTATCCAATGCAATAGAATTATTTCTAAAATCCATGATAGGTAGGTAGTCAATATGCTCCAAGCCATCTACCTCAATACCAACCTTGACGTAAGCCGTGTTGCCATCTGTAAAGTAGTTTAACTCAGTAGACTGAGACTCATAAATTTTTCTCTGTGCATTCGGGTAGTTACTCTTAAGCATGTGCCATGCGTTTGCCCATGATATGTAATCTAATTTCCCTTTTCGCTCAACCTTATCCTTGATAGGGAGCGTTGATAGTGTAGTGTAACTGTTCTTACTCATTGTGTTTATTTTAAAAGATTCAATTTATTTGTTACTTTAGTGTACTTATTCATAGTGTTTTTTCTGCGCTCATGCCAATAATTAAGCTCTCTTTTAGGTGCTGAATTACTTATAGCCTCCTTAATCTTCTCATCGAATACTTCAAGTTTTCTACGATAGTTAGACAAAGATACGACATACACACCGTATCTCCAACCGTTTTTAAAGAAATTATCGTACTCATCCTTAGTAATTTCTTGATAATAATCACCGCCTCTTGACGTGTTAAGTATCTCAATATCACCATTTTCACGGTCTCTTGCTATCTTGACTCCGAACGCAACCCTTGACTCTACATAGTTGTCATCAAGGTCTCCCGCAAACTCGTCTTCAATAGCTTCTCTGAACACTGATTCTAAACTTCGCATAACATCTCAAATCTTTTAACGATAGATGCGTAGTCTTTGTCATTCTCAACTCTATCGCTAACAATTTTTACTCCGTAAATTATAGGTGAATGCGCTATGTCGTAACCTCTCTCAGACATAAACATCTGTATCCAAGTAATTCGCATTGGTCTTGTTGCGCATAAATAGTATAGCATATACCTTGCATCTACATACTCCTTCTTTTTAGACTTCTTAAATAAGTGCTTTTCGTTTACTCGAAACAAATCTGCAACGAGCGTAACATACTGATTAAATATCTGTCTTTTCATTGTTGTCGTCTATTGAAATCATTAATAAAATAAGGTAACCACACAGGTCAAATAGCGTATCCTCCGTGCTATCTGATACACCTACGTTCTTTATCCTCGCTAACTTGTCATCAATCCTTGCGCACAATGAATCCGTTGACTTACCCTTATTGAATATGTTCAATGGCTCAAGCGCAGAACTTCCATAATCCTTGTTCTTCTGTAGTAGCATATCTCTAACCTTGTCAGCCTTCTGCTTTATCTGTAAACCTCTATTCTTGTTCATCTATACTCTGCTTTACGTAATTAAATAATGAATACTCTACATGCTTGATGTCTACATCCTCATGCCATGCCCAACCAAACTTACCATTCTCAAGAAACTCAATGCAGAAGCCTCCGATATACTTGCATACCGCCTTAGTACCTTTGTTTAGCTTGGTGTTAGGATACCTCTGCTTAAGTCTATCCTCAGTCATAATCTGTCCCGTATTAATGAACGTCTTATGGTCTAAACTCTTAAGGTCTCCTAAGATTCTATTGCCGTTCTGAACGTAGTATTTATCTTTACTACCACTCATCTTCTCAGCAATTAAATCTCTATTTATCAACTCTCTTATCGTCATCATCTTCCTTTTCTTTTAACTCTCTTGAATACTTTACCATCTCCCAAGCTATGAATATAGCTATGATGGTTATCGTGGTTATTACACCCATAAATAATCCTCCCATTATACTCGTTTTAGTTCGTTCTTACTCAGTAATACTGCGTTACCTACTATCACCATCCCCGCGAGATGTGAAGCCTCTGTGTTGTGTGATAATGATTCGTTAAGACCGTTGTCGTTAACCACGAGACCCTCTCCTTTAGGTAGGTAAACAATCTCTATGTAGCCGTCAACCGCTTGTTGCATGCCACTCAATGTAAGTTCTGTGAAATTCTCTTGACGTGTTCCGTCAGCTTTTATTAATGTTGCCATTGTGTTTGTTTTTAATGTTAGTGTTGTACAAATATAGTATAACTTTTGTTTAATTCCAAATTTAAAGAGAAAAAAAGAATCCGTGATAACGGATTCCCTTCTCTCTGTCTTTGAATACCTTTACCAATATGAAAGTCTAACTAAAAGACTCGTGGTCTTGGCTATTAACCTTAAGCAGGTATCCCCTCAATCCCCAAGACATCGGAGATTTTTAAATGACCACTACAAATGTCCTCCGTATGTTGGTATACCCTCAGAATCCAACTCGTCGTATCTCCACACCTCTTCATCCAAGATATGCTTCGTATCGACAAACTTATTCTTTACCTTCCAATCGTACTTGTCCTCGTTCTGCCAAAGCCACCTATCTAAGTACTCTTGGTCTAGGTTTTCGGGTATCTCAATTTCCACGATTACTTTCTTGAAATACTTTCTCTCTGCTGTTACTCTTACCTTTCTCATAATGTTATTCTTTAAAATCGTTTGCACTTACTATGACTATCAAAATCATAGCTATTGTTGTTGCTATAAATAAAATTCCGTACATGTTTTTGTCTTAAAAGTTATACACTTCTGCTAATGTGTACCAATCATCACACCCATTACAATGGTATTGGTTTATGGTATCGTCGTATTGTAGAGGCTGAAAGCAAATCACACACTCCTTAGATTGTGTATCACAACAATCATCATCGGTAGCTAAGTCTACATCGTAGTAGCTATTAAAGTTTATCTGCTGACACGTATCCACAACCCTTGGTCTTTGGTATCCCTTGTAGTTCTGAACGTAACTCTTATGCATCTCTGTGCTTGAATCAACCTTCTTAGGGTTAAAGTATAACCACGCGTTAATCACTCTACCATCCTTCATTCTGATAGGTATCTGCCTGCGCTTGTACCAATTCGGATGACCCTCTAATGCGTCAATCTCCTTGAACGCTTTATCTGATACCTTGAAGATGTCCACCTCAACATGATGTCCACTACCCCTTTGGTCTACCATGTATGGCAATCCCTCAATGAGTAATGGGTATTTGTCATAAGTCTCCCCTCTGCCTAAATGCTTTGAGGATGTTAGGTATGAGTAGTAGTTGCTATAACCTTTCTTCAACGTGCCGTATACTGCAATCAGATTGTCTTGCAGGACATTGGCTTTTGAATACCATATACCATCTCGGTATGTGTAGGCATCTCTGTTGTACATTTGGAATGAACGAGTACGCTTGTTGACCGTTACGAATCGTGAATCGTACTGCTCCAACTCTTTCTTCCATAGTTGCCTTGGTATCTGACCAAGTGATATAGCTAACGCTTTTGAATCTGACATCTGAGCATTACCCATGCCCTTTATAGTTCCATTCATCATTAGCCACTCATCTTTCTGTACACCACATTGGAATGGGTGCATGTTCTCTCTGTTTACTGCTCCTACAGTAGCATATCTAAAGTGAGCAATAAACGGTCTATCTGTTAGTAGTAGACCATAGTCTTTTGACTCGTGATACGTTATCTCAAACGTATCTAACCACACGATTCCAAGACCGTGAGGATTAATTCTTGCTGATGTCTTTGCAATCTCTCGCGACATCATCTGCTTCTTCTGTTTAATAATAATTACGCACATCGTGTTTAATGTTTGTGAGGAATCCGTTATAACGGACTGACCTCTGATTAGTGATTTGTACAAATATAAGACAAAATTTAGACATAGCCAAATTTAATGTCCATTATCTATCAAGGCTTCTGTTACCTTCATTCCTTGTTTCTTAGCTTCCTCTTCCAATGTAGGAAAGCAAGCTATGAATAGTTCTTCTGTTTCAAATGTAGCCACGCACTCAGCATGGCTATTGCTCTCAAAGTATACTTCTACGTACATAGCTTATTTCTTTTTAGGTTATACTAATTCTACTTTAGTGTATATGCTAAACACTTCGTGGTAATCTCCAAGTTCTCCATGGATTTGACTATCCTCTCCTACGCATACGATACAAGCACCATCCTCTGCGTACTTCTCTGCTATGCTTGTGATTGCAACAACATCTTTGTATCCCTCATACCACTTCAACCAAGCCCCCTCGTATATCACGAAAGTTTCTTCTTTATCTATGATTTTATCCCCATCGGACTCTACCCGCTTTTGGGTATGGTTATACTTTTTAAATATCGAATAAGCCTCATCATCGTAATGAAGCATCATTACTTTGTCCATTTCTTCCTCTGCTTTTTTTGGTACTGCTATGTACACTTCGCTTCTATATCCCATAATTTCTACTTGTTTTTAGGTTATACTACCAACTACACATATTATTAATGTAGTTTTCATTTTTACTTAATGCTTCTGCACAAGCCTCTCTAATTTCTTTATTCTCAATGGTAAAGGCTGTGTATGTTCCGTATGCTCCACCATAGGTAGCAAATTGTAATACCCCACCATTCTCTCTACAATACTCCTTAACTTCATTCTCTCTTTTACCAAAAAGAGATAATGTGAAATTACTTCTATGCACTTGTCCGTATTTGTCTGTAGTGGTTTCTTTGTGCATTTGTACTAGCACATCTTTTATAAAATTTTTCATAAGCTTACTTGTCTTTAGGTTTAGTTAGACGCACCAACATCCGTCTTCGGTTTCTTTTAATATGTACAATTCGTGTTGTTCAGCATCTTCTTTATCAAGAAACTGAATACCATTGACAACAAGGTCGTCTATGTTTAACTCGTTTAAATCTACATCCATTTCAAGTAGATAATCCATAAGCTCTTCGTAATACTCATTGTCTATGTCTACACAACAAGACATCATAAGTCTGTTTAAATTAAATTCTTTCATAGCTTATTTCTTTTTAGTTTTAGTTTTAGTTTTCTTTTTGTAGATTGACATTCTGTACTCGTCATCTACCATGCGTTTAGCCATCTGTTGTTCGATGCTAATACCTTCCATCATGCCCTGCATCATGGACTCGAATAATTTTTTGGTCTGTCCCATAGTGTTTGATTTATTGGTTAAGACTCAAATCCGTTATAACGGATTCAAGTTTCGGGTATTCAACCCTCATCAGTTAACCTACTCAATATCACTCACATCAGCACCCCACTCTTTGAGGCATTTAATGACTGCACTATCTAAGCTGAATACCCCATCGTAGTCATAAAGCTTATTACCATCAAAGGACAAACCGCCCTCTCCGTAGTAATCCTCTCCACCACTCTCGTCGTCGTAGACCTCAAACCATCCACGCTCATTGTCTTTATCCCACGCAACGTGGTATTGCATTACCTTCTCCTCACGCTCTACATGAGAACTCATTGAACGCTCCCATCCAACGTAACGTACTTCCTTCCAATCTTTCTTTAGTGTTTCCATATCGTTTTTAGTTTTGTTTATTATACGCTTTAATAAATTCTACTACTGCTTGGTATCTTACTTCCAAGTCGTTACTGTTTAGGCACTCATCAAAGTACCCTACCTTACCTACGCTATAAGCAAGGTAATCTTCTATCTTCTGAACCACAGGCATAAGCCAATCCCAATATTCATGGTATTTTAAGTAGGAAAAATCTCCTTCTGTACCTAAGTCGGGATAATCCATAAACTCTGCTATAAGTTTATTGTTTTCTGTTGTTTCCATATCGTTTAGTTTTTTTTGTTAAAGTTTTTAAAACGCTTGATTATCTAAAATATTTCTGTTCTTTTCTTTTAGTTCTATGATTTGCTTCTCTTGTTTCCGTATGTACTTTATTAAAGCCTTAATGTAGTACACATCATCTGTCTTTAGTTCTTCAAGTCGGTAGCCTAAGAAATAATTCATAGATTCCATTACATCTTTCTTTAGTGTTTCCATAGTTTAAAGTTTTAAATTATTAATCGTAATATCCACTTCTATCTAAGTAGTCATCGTGTATACCTAAGTCGCACTCTTGCTCAAATTCACACTCAGTTTCCCACTCTTGCTCTTCATCTCGCTGAATCAACTCAAACCCAAGTTCTTCTGCTGACACTTTCAATAAAGGTAAAACGGATTGTAATGCATCCTCTCTTTCAAATGTAGCAACCAACTCTTCTACGTCATTGCTCTTAAAAAATACTTTAATCATAATTTCTGTGTTTTGATTTAGACAAATATAATACTAAATTTAGACATATCCAAATAAAAGAATAAGAATCCGTTATAACGGACTCTCACTCTCTAATTCTGCTCGTTTTATTAGTCTATATTTTGATGTGTTAATACTAAGTATAATGTGTATACTCCAAATGGTAGCAGGTAAATGTATCCTACCTCTGTGGTGATGGCGAACAAGAATATTATCAGAATGTTTGCCATAATCAATGCGAATATTGTCGCGTAGTCTAAAATTGTCTTCATCTTATTTGTCGTTTTGCTTGAATGCTTCCAACGTCCTTGTGTAGTTAGATAGCTTCGCTTGTAATATTTTAATGGTCTCACGCGTATCATTGCATACACTATTGTTGCAATCTGCCAATCTGAATTGGTAGAAATGAATGCTATGATTAACCTTATCTAAGTCAGCAATATACTGCTCAGTAGATGCGATTAAATTTCTCAATTCTCTTCTCTCAATTGTATCCATATCAATATGTTTAAATGGTTTCCGTTTCGTCCTTTTGGACTCATCAGCACAAGCACTCACTTGTGGACGGAAGGAGAATCCGTTATAACGGATTCCCCTCATACGTCATCTTAAAGTCTCCGCTCTAAGACTCCTTGTGTACAAGTGACTCAAGTTCCCAAAGCGGTCAACGAATGGCTTCACTGCATGGTTTATTTTACGCGTCATCAACATCTTCTTGAAATGCTTTGACAACTCCATAACCTCAGACACCTTATCCGCATCGCCATTGTACATCATCATAAGGATTGGCTTCAACTTGCTTAGAAGACCTCTATGCGTTCCATTTGGCTTATTCACCGCGTAGTTAACAATCTCATACATCAATCTGTATCTAAAGTTCAAGTCAGCTACACTCTTCACTCTGCTCGGCAGTCTAAACTCAATCCTATTGTCATCAATCCGACAAACTTGGTATTTGTGATGGGTGCTAATTCCGTCCCACTCTGACCGGCATACATCCATGAAGATGTTTGACTGACACCAAGTTCTTCGCAATCTGAATCTGTATAGCGCGTAGATTATTCCACTGAATGGTCTAATCGCATCAGCTAATTCTTCTCCGCTCATCCCTTTAACCGCTAAGTTAATATGACCACCGCATTCCAAATCAGATGGTGAGAATTGGTCGTCAATGACATGCTTCGCTTCGCTGAACATGTTGAAGATTTTGTTTCTCCAAACAGATTTGCCAATCAACGGAAGCACATTTGTGATGGCTTCAACACCGCATGACCCATCAGTCTCAAAGTGACTAAGCAAAGGGTATTCCTTGACCGCATTACGATGGAATGTGTTCTTCTCAATCTCAAAGCCAATAGTGAAACGCGATTCAATCTCACCATCGTCAGTTACATTGGTAGTTAAATTCATCTCATTGTGAGGTAAATGCTTTAGGTCATATTGGAATGGTGTTTTGTCAAACATCCGGTAAGGCAATCCATTGCGCTTTGCCCATCCATAGGATAGCATTCGACCGCGGTGTTCATTGCCCTCAGTAGTGTAAGTGATTTGTGCATTCATAATCTATGTAGTTAATGGTTTAAAATCCGTTTCGACCTCTTGGTCTCATCAGCATAGGTCACTACCTATGGACGAATTGATTATTTAGCAGAGAATCCGTTATAACGGATTCTCTGCATCATCTTAGTGATTAGTTCCATATACCAATTGCTCTGATGATTTTCAATGAATCAGATTCAAATTCATCCTTGATGTATTGAGGCACCTTGTCTGCGTCTCCATCAATCGTCCATTGTGCGTCATCGTATAGCTTCACTACGACTCCAATTCCGTCCTCGAACAACTGCCCGTTGACAATGTATGATTTGATAACCTTGCTTGTAGTTTCTTCAGCATTAGCTTCAGCAGTCGCTTCAGCAGTCGCTTCAGCAGATTCCTCTGTGCTAACTACCTGCGCATCGTCTCCGCTTTGCTCAGCCTTGATAAACTTGATAAGATTAGCAATTGAGCGCGATGCGGTTACGTTCCCTGAGTTCTCCATGGTTGTACATTGTCGCTTGTATTTCGATACAATGTTTTGGTCTTCCACTACCACCTTACCAACTCTGTTTTGGTCAGCGAAGAACGAGTACTTCCATCCGAAGATATCCATTGCGAATTCCTCCTTTGTCATAACGATACCTGCGTACTCAAAGCATTGCTTCCCCTCAGCAGACTTAAACCATTGGTAGGTCAGATGCACCTTTTTAGCTAGCTTAATTTTCTTGTCGAATGCGGTAACGTCATTGGCATTCAATTCATTCAATAGGTCAACTGCACCATTGAATTCAGCTACATTGCTTTCTAGCAATTCAGCTACATTTGTGTTTAATGTTCTCATAATCAGTAGTTTAAGTAGTTATCGCTCGGGGTGTATCCCCATCCGCCCTGCTAAGATATGACTAATTCTCGTATAAAAAAACTATATGCAGATTAATTGTACGTTATTTTAACAAGATTTATACAAGCGCAGTAAACATGCAGTATACAGCGCAGTGTATTTGGGGCAATTTATTTGGGGCTGATTTGGTCGGACGGGGGTAACCTCTCATGTGCTGATATGCAACATTGAGATTTATCTTTGGGGCAAAGGAGCGGAGCGCAGTGAATACGCGGGAGAATCCGTTATAACGGAATTTCGTAGAATGGCTGACGGACGGCGGACGGCGGACGGCGGACGGCGGGAATGCTTGTAGGCAAAACGCCAAAAAAACGGAAAGGAAAAAAGCAAAACAACACCCCACCCCTTGAAAAAAAAATCGGTTTCGCTCGAGGGTGCGCGCGCGTGTGGCGGGGGGGAACCCACAACCTACACATATCTAAAAATTTTTGTATCTTTACCCCATGTACGAGATAGAACTACAGAATAGAATTAAGATAGGTTTTTGCTTAGGCTTTGGTATATACCCAAACGATAAGGATTACAACTTCTCGGAGTACATTTTATATTTAGGATTAATTAGTATACACATAAAAATTTTCAGGGATGAACTATAGTGGATTAAGAGTAAAGGACGGTCGGTTAGTAAATGATAGACCAACAGGTAAAAGCGGTATTGAAGAAGCTTCAGAAATTCGCAAGGCTGTAAAGATGAATGAGAAGGCAAATGTTATTGCTAACGGAATAGAAAAAGCTGAAATGCGTAAAGATATGCGCAACATGTTCGGCAAATAACATCATTGTGTTTGATGGTTGAATTGATTGGGTAGTGACTTTCAATTCGTAAGAGAGGGGTTATCCCCTCTTTTTTTGTTTACACTATTACGATAATTGACATAAAGAGTTAATATTATGTTGTTTTAATGTTGTTATGAAAAAGCTAAGTAATTGATTACTAAGTACATTGATAATAATGTTAATTTTTATTCTATATTGTAGTGAGAAAAAAAAGAGAGAGAGAGATATATTATATATATATATATAGAGCGACCCTGACTCGTCATTTACATATTATGATATTAAAAAAGATTTACTATCTTTGTGGAAATCAAATCTAATAACAATGAATCAAACAGGATACACTCCTAAGGAGTTGCATTTCTCGGATGAGGGTAGAGAGAAACTATTTAAGGGTCTAGAGAAAATCACTAATGCAGTAAAGAGCACGCTTGGTCCTCAAGGTAACACGGTGCTCATTGAATCACAAGAACATACGCATGGGATGACAGTCACCAAGGATGGTGTTACTGTAGCGAAGTCAATTGCTTTGCTTGACCCTGTGGAGAATCTAGCAGTCAGAATCATGAAAGAGGCTTCGGAGAAGACTGCTGTATCTGCGGGTGACGGAACGACTACGGCTATTGTCTTGTCTAACGCCTTGGTGCGTGCAGGGGAGAAGTTAATAGAGTCTAAGCATAACAAGACTGCTGTCTTACGTGAGATGGTTGACCTTACTAATGTTGTTGTTGGGAAGCTTAAGAAGATGAGTAAGCCTGTTACTGACAAGAAGCTAGCTAGTGTAGCTACCATATCAGCTAACAATGACCCTGCGGTTGGTAAGATTATTGCTGACGTGTACAAGGAGGTTGGTTCAAATGGTATCGTTACCGTTGAGCGCAGTCAAACTGCTCAGACCTACTATGAGACTACTAAGGGTATTAAGGTTGATAGGGGTTATACCTCAAACTTATTCATCAATAACCATAAGAAGGACGAGTGCATACTCGAGGATACTTATGTATTGGTTAGTGACGCTGAGATAAGTAACGTGCTACAGATTGAGAACGTGCTCAAGCCTATCATCTCAAACAACAGCAAGCTACTTATTATTGCTCCATGCTCTACTAACGTGGTGAACACGTTGGCTGCTAACGTAATGAAGAACGGATTAAAGATATGCGTGATACAGCCGCCGAACTTTGGCTACAAGCAGCACGAGCTGATGAACGACATCGCGTTGTCTGTCGGTGCTACCTACTACAGCGAGAAGACAGGTGATGACCTGAGCTTAATTACCTCGGATGACTTGGGTAAAGCTAAGAAGGTTATCGTGGGTAGAAACCAAACAATTGTCATTAAGGATGATGAGGTGGTATCAGAAGAATCTATAAAGGAGCGTGTGGAGCAATTACAGGACGCTCACGAGCTTTCAATGAGTAAGGATGAGAAAGAGTTCATTCTATCTAGGATAGCGTCTCTAACGGGCGGAATCGGCGTTATATACGTAGGTGGTAACACTGACCTAGAGCAGAAGGAGTTGCATGACCGTGTTGACGATGCTGTCTGCGCTGTTCGCTCAGCTACCGTTGAGGGTATACTACCGGGTGCAGGGTTGGCATTGGCTAACATCGCTGACTCGTGTGATTGGAGTAGTAATTGGTCTGATGAGAAGAAGGTTGCTTGTGAGATAATCTGTCACTCCCTGAAGGCTCCTATCAAGACAATCCTTGAGAACGCGGGTCTAAAGTATGACGAGGTGTACAAGGATGACTTTAAGAAGGGTTACGGGTATGACGTGAAGAATGATAAGTACGGTAACTTAATGAGCATGGGTGTTATTGACCCAATGAAGGTTACTAAGAATGCATTACAGAATGCTGTGTCAGTAGCTGTCACACTCCTCAGCACCAACGCTATTGTGACAATGGCACGTAGCTATGAGACAAATTAATGGATAACAAGAAGAAGACACCCCCAAAGGGAAATGTACGGTTTAACGTAAGCTTATCGGCAGAGCAGAAGAAGGCTAAGGAGAATATTATAGCTCATGCGTTCAGCTTTGTTGTAGGTAAGGCAGGGTCGGGAAAGACCCTCCTTGCTGTACAAGTGGCTTTGGATATGTTCTTCAAGCGTCAGTACAATAAGATAATCATTACTCGGCCAACCATCGCCACTGAGGATAACGGATTCCTGCCCGGCAACGAGAAGGAGAAGCTTGAGCCGTGGCTTGTACCTATCATGTCTAACATGCGTAAGGTGTACAACAAGCCTGACAAGATAGCTAAGATGGTTGAGCAGGAGGAGATTGAGCTAGTGTCACTAGCACACTTCCGTGGTCGCACCTTTGACAACGCTGTGGTTATTGTGGATGAGTTTCAGAACCTTACCAAGGCTCAGTTACGTATGGCACTAGGTAGGCTAGGGAAGGACTCGATAATGATTTTCTGCGGTGATAACCAACAGATTGACCTAGGGGACGTGAACAACTCAGCGATACAGGAGCTCGCAAAGATAAAAGATAGCGCGCATGTGTTCAAGGTAATCCTAGAGGACAACCACAGGCACAAAGCTATTGACGATGTACTTAAACTTTTAACAGGATACTAAATGAAACCAATAGGGAAATATATTGCAATCAAGAAGGTTAAGGAAGAGATAACCACCAAGTCAGGACTACTTCTCTCAGGAGATGATGTCGATGGCATAAGATACAAGAAAGCAACAGTCGCTGAGTCGGGTACTGACGTAACTGTAATCAATAAGGGAGACACGATTTACTATGACAGTAGAACGGGTTACACCATGTTCATTGAGGACGAGCAGTTTACTATTATTCAGGAGCACGATGTCGTTGTTGTCGTATAGACTTATTTAGATTCTTTATAAAATTTCGATACACCTTGTCGGTGTATTTGACATTCTTAGCGAACATAGGGTTTGCTGATTGGCTAGTGGGGATTTCTTCCCCACTTAGTTTTTTATAGATAGAGGTACACACTCTCTTAGCTTTGTATGACAGCACGTATACCGCCTTGGTAGGGCCGTTACGCTTTCTGAAGGTCTGTATCCACCCCTTAGCATGTAGCCTATCAAACCTTTTATCCTCCCAACTTAGTAGCTCGTCAAACTCATTGAACTTGTCCTTGGTGAAGTATCCCTCTGAGTTGAGGAATAATATTACGTCAAGGTCTGACTGAGTGAGTCCGTACTTGGCTTTTATGAAGTATCGGATAACCCTCCAATACTTTAGGTAGTCATTTTTCATTCGATTTAATTTTGTAGATTTGTAATTACAAATATAGTAATTATGAAACAACCTAGTAAGCAGAATAAATTAACTAGAGTAAGCAAGAAGATAGAGTCCTTAAAAAAGAAGTTATCGAATCCTGACACAGCATCTTCTAAAGTAAACGCTTTAAGCTCAGAGCTTAAGGCTAATAAGAAGAAGTTAAAAGATTTAAAAGGTGGTGGAAAAGGAATAATCACATACGCAGGACCTAGGAAGACAGGCTTTGATAAGGCGTGGCAGAAGAGAACTAATGACTTAGCTAGTGTGTGGAACGATACGTATGTATCTAAAAAGAAGAAGTAGATGGCTAATATACCTGACGGAACAAAATTTCACGGAGTAGCATCATTTGTAGATACCACCAATAGAGGTTCGGTGCTAGCAAACTCAATGAGGGATGCTTATACAATTGAGGAGCTGTCTCAGTTTGTAAATAACTACATTATAAATAACTCCGTCACTAAGATAATACCTTACTTCCTTACAGCAACCCCCGGTGGTGATACTAATTATGATGTTGAATATAACATGGTTGATATTGATTGGAGTGGGGGGTCAGGTATTCATGTATTAAATTTACCATCAGCAGCATCTCATCCATATCGAGTGATACGAATATCTAACAACGCTACGGTAGGTGCTAATGATAAAGTTCACGTTACCGCTCTGCCCCCTGAGACAATAGATGGTGGTCCGTTTTATAACATACAAAAACCTTTCAACGGAATAGCTGTATGGTCTGACGGCACTAGGTGGGTAGTAATACAAGCTAAATCAGAGTAAAATAATTTTTAGCTATCTTTGTATAAAATAATAGTATTATGAAAAAGCAAGGTTATAATTCAAGATTAGATGAGTCCTTAGGGGCTAAGAACGGTAAGAAGTCACAGTCAATGAAAGATAGGCGTGACGAGTCAAAGGCTATGTCAAAGAAAGACTACGGCCACTCATACGGCGGAGACCACTCAATGTCTTACGAGCACCAATGTATTAAAGACCGCAAAGTAGGAGCGCATTTAGGAGCTATAATTAAGAAGTAATATGGCTACCAAGGGAAGAACAAAAAAGTTTCCTCAGATTAAAAAATCAAACGAGGGTAAGTTTTCAGCTTGGGCTAAGAGCAACGGTTTTAACAGTGCGTGTTCAGCAGCTAGTGCTGTGATGAAGAACACTGATAAATATACAGAGCGTGTTGTCAAGATGGCAAACTACGCTAAGAACTTTGGATGTAGCAGATAATGAAATCAAGAGGACTAGGAGATTCAATAGAAAAGTTCACTAAGGCAACCGGTATTAAGAAGGTTGTTCAGCAGGTGGAGAAGGTTACAGGGAAAGACTGTGGCTGTGGTAAAAGAAAGGATACATTAAACAGGGCATTTCCCTATAATAAAAACAAATAATGGCATATCAAAGATTACAAGTCGGTAGAGCGCTACCAATAACACCAAATGATAATTTTGAGATTCCTCAAATAGCTGCAATTCAAAACAGTGTATCCGGAACAAGCACTACCGCTCAAGGCCCTCCCGGAATTTATCTTGCAGATAGTACTAAAGACTTCCCTGCACTAGGTGTTGAGGCAGGTGATATTGTTGTTGCGGGTAATGAAGTATATACTGTCATAGCTCTAGCGGGTACTACGTATGTACAAATTTCGGGTTCAACTGATGTAAACGCCGGAACACCTTATGCGATTTACAGAATTGCTGAAGGTATTAAAAACAACGGCTGCACTCTTTACGTAGGACTTGCAGGTAACCTAACTGTACAGACTCT
>ENA-OSIY01000946-OSIY01000946.1-marine-metagenome-genome-assembly--contig:-NODE-946-length-15836-cov-5.367346_pt1 | contig 15836 bp, 34 predicted proteins | sample MGYA00237884_ERZ534233 | MGnify/ENA primary metagenome ERZ534233 (study PRJEB26412, sample SAMN06343840) | marine metagenome | isolation source: estuarine water | place: USA: Columbia River Estuary... | reverse complement strand
TTTTCAAGCAGAAGACGGCATACGAGATTTCTGCCTGTCTCGTGGGCTCGGAGATGTGTATAAGAGACAGCTTACATCTATCAAATAATTAAGCAGAGGTTTCAACAATTGAATTTCTTTATCTTGTTGTTCAATATTGTTCTCTCTCTTAGCAATACCTTTAAGCAAAGACTCTACACTTTTAAACATTTTCCAACCTTCTAACACCCACATTTACAGCTTTCATTGTCAAAGCGTAGATTATCATAGAGTAGCCTAGTGTGGCTATTTCAAAATTTTCTAGCAAATTCATTGTAAGTATTGCTATAATAGCACCACGTATGAGTGCTTTGACCATCATTACCATTGATTCATTCATATAGTTCTATCCTTCTCTCTTAGCGGATGAGATTAAGGGCGTAACCCGTATGTTACGCTCTTTTTTTATTTTTTAGACTTAAATACTTCTTGAATTTTTGCTTTTAGTTCTTCTAATTCTTTCCTAGTCATGTACTGCTCCTTGTTGTTTGATAAATACTAATGTAGCTAATTATTTCTATTTGCCAATAGATTCTGTTAAACTATTTTAATTTTAGTTAAAGGCACTATTTCGGCCTCTATGTAGTTTTCTATTTCGTTTTCAGTTTGTGGTAAGTGTCCTAGCATTATTCTAACAAGCTTCTTCCTGGAATAAGTCACTTCGTTTTCGTCTTCTTTTATTATTGCCTTATCAAAAGCACTTGTAGGGTATAGCCTGTTTGAGTGTCTATCACTTTTTACAGCTTCAGATTCATTTTTTACGATTTCCATTTCTTCGTTAGTCATTTCCATTCATCCTTGTTGTTGGGTGTATTAAAGTGTTTCTCTATAAAGCTTATAATCATGGTTCCCATTGTTAAATAAAAAATTGTTATTGCTATCCATTTACCAAAAAACAATAAAGCTTCAATCATTTCTTAGCCTTTTGTTTTTGCAAATTGTCCAGCCATTTTTTTGCGTTTTTTAGTGTCATTGTGATTACTGAAGGTTTCATTTTCTAACCAGCTTTAATTGTTTTTGCATTGATTCCAATTGCTCTCTCTGTTTGTTAATAGTTTCTTGCATTGATTCAACCCTTGCTTTTAATCGATTATTATGTGCATTAACTTGTGTAAGCTTGTCACCTAGCTCTATAATTTTAACAAGGTTTACTTGTGTTGTTTCTTTTTTAGTTCTTATCATTTTACGCTCCAAGGCAGCTTAATTGATTTTCTTGCTTTTTCAAATTTATCTTGTTGATCTTCACTCACTGGAAGAGTTTTCATCAAGTTGTCACTGATATATGCTTTTCGGGGAAACTGAGCTTTAAATCTATTTGTAAAATAAGCCTGTTCTAGCTCGGTTAATGATGGATGCCATGACTTAGCCCTAGAAATATCAAAAAGTAGCTCTAAGTGTCTTATTTCTATGCTAGGATTCAATTTAGAGTCCACTAGCATGGCCTGTGCGTTCAATTCTTCTAGTTTTGGGATTTCTTTAATCGTTCCACGAATAGCAAACGACTTTAATAGCTCCTCTTTTATTTTGATGGCTCTAGGTGATTTCATACTTGATTCCATTGATTGGTTCTTCCATTAATTTTCTGAATTTAATAACCTCATCTTGTTCATTTATTTCATTTAGTTCTGGTCCATAGCCTAAACTTTTCAGTGCATCTTTAAAATTTTGTTCCCCTTGCTTTTCTTTTGATACGATGATTTCATCATTAAAAGATTTCTTTGCTAAGTACCTGTGGGGGTCTTTCCTAAACTCTTTCGGATTTGCTTCTGTGTAGGCTTCAACAACAGCCATAGCTTTCTTCATTTCTGGAACTGTTAATTTTAGCCATTTAATCAAAGCATCTTTCTTGTGAGTTTTTTTGTCGTAAAGCTCCCACCAACTTTCAAAACCTTTTTTACAGCTTGCAAGAAAAGCTTCGTTTTTTGGTTTCGGTAAATCCAACGGATTGACCAAAGGTTCTTTATTCTCTTTCTCTTTCTCTTTCTCTTTCTCTTTCTCTTTCTCTTTCTGCGGTAGGCTATCTGTACTTGTGTCGTCTATGTACGGTACAACATCGGTATTTGTTCTGTTAGCGTACCTATCATATACAGGTGTTACACCGTTAATCAATGGGTATCTGTATGAAGGATGCCTAATTGTTTGATGCTTAATCCAAGACTCTATTTGTATGTATTCACTACCTTCAACAGAATATTTAATCAACAGGCCACTATCAAGTAAGTCTTGTAGTATCGGTTTACAATCAATAATATCAGCAGGGAACACTTGGCATTTAATTGTGATTGGCTTAAATGGTAATATCCCACTATCATCTGCAAATGACCATAATCCTATGTAAAGTAATCTGGCTTGCATAGGTAATTCTAAAATATCCTCACTACTCCAAAATTCAGGTTTAATCATTCTATTCCTTGCCACTTCTACACCTTCTGGCCTTTATTCATAATCTTTCTTAACTCTAGCATAGCCCAAGTGCTAAAAGTTAATCCTTGATTTTCAGCATATGCTTTCATTTCATCTCTTAATACCTTACTTGTACAGATTGTAATAGTTCCTTTTGCCATTTTGACTCCTTTTTATTGGTTATGAGATAATTATAGCTTTATTATCAATTAAGTGTAGTTAAATAAAAAAATAATTATTTCTTAATAAAAACCCTTGTAATCTAGTTTTATAATTCTATAATTTAATCACACCAGACTTAGGAGGTCACAATGGTAACAACAACACTAGCAGACGAAATAAAGTCGCTTATAGCACAATTCCCCAGAGATAAAGAACAGATATTAGCAAACAACAGCTTTAGCGTGTTTTGCTTCGGTCAAGTTATACACACATTTGTGGATGGTTCTGCAATTAAGGAGACTGTCTAATGAAAAACAAAATGTTGAATTATATCAAAAAAAACAATTTAAAGCATATTAGGCTTTATAACTACTTAGAAGAAAACTCTTCTATAAATATTTATAACGCAAAAAATGACTGCAACATATTTAAACTAAGTAATGGCGAACAGATCACGCTGCACTTTAATTCAAATACTTTTAAATGGAGTCTATAATGATTGACTACCAAGCTTTAGAAGATGGCTATATGCTAAACAGAGCTAAAACAGAAAGCGTTTTATCTTTGTTGAAAGAAATGAAAGTCACACTACTTGTAGAAGGTGAATCTTTCTTTATCTCACATGATGGTGGTGAGTATGATTTAATTGAAAAAGACCCAAAGCGTATTGGGTTTATTATTGAGGAAGATTAAATGAGCGTTTATTCATTACTAAATAAAGTTCAGACTGAACTTGTAGCACCTAAAAACCAATTCAATGCTTTTGGTAAATACAATTATAGGAGTTGTGAGGATATTCTAGAGGGAGTTAAACCACTATTAAAAGAACTTAATTGTGTGATTTTAGTGTCTGATTCAATAGAAATGATTGGGGAACGTATCTATGTTAAAGCAACAGCTAAGTTTGTTGAGTGTGAAACTGGTGATACCATTGAGAACACAGCCTACGCTAGAGAATCCTTAACTAAAAAAGGAATGGATGACTCACAGGTTACAGGAGCTACATCTTCATACGCTAGAAAGTACGCTCTTAATGGATTGCTCCTAGTAGATGACTCTAAAGATGCCGATTCAATGGATAACTCTAAAGAAGAAGCTCCACAACAAAAGCAATATGAAGATGACCCTAACAAAGAATGGTTAGACGATATATCTCAATTAGTTGCATTTTGTAAAACACACAACCTAAGTCCATCCGATGCAGTATCACAAGGGCGTAAAAAATATAAGATTAGCAAAGCAAAAGCTAAGGAAATTGAAGAGGCGATGAAATGAATCTATTTGAAATTAACCAGCACCTAAGAGCCATTGTGAATAATGGCTTTTCAGCAGACCTTGAGACTGGTGAGCTACTATTTGATGACTCCCAGCTAGGGAACCTTGAAGAAACTAAGGCCAATAAGTTCTTAGCTATTGGGAAGATGGTTAAGGAGAAAGAAGCCTTTGCCAAGTCCATCAAGGAGCAAGAGAAGTCAATGGCAGAGCGTAGGAAGAATATTGAGAATGAAGTTACACGCTTGAAAGAGTGGGCTTTGTTTAACATGGATGAATCAGACAAATTTGAAGATGCACAAATTAAGGTGTCATACTCAAAGGGTTCTGAATCGATTGAGGTGCTTGACCTAGAAGCCCTAGACCCTAAGTATGTAGTTGAGAAGTACACACACACAGCAGATAAAAAAGCACTGAAGGAGGCTCTTAAAAGTGGTGAGTTTATTGAAGGTGTAACGCTACAACGCAAACCAAGTTTAAGAATTAAGTGAGCGAAAAAGTGAAAGTGAAAGTACTTGTTGATGAACTTAAAAATTCAATGGGTACTTTTTACAAAGGCCATATATTTGAAGTAATGGATAACAAAAAAATCAGAAAGTCAGCTCTAGATGGATTGATTGAATATATTGATCCGAACCAAACTGCCCTTTTTGAATAACGCTCCGAGACTATACGCAGTCTTAAATTTTAAAATGGGGATTGCGTATAGTCTCTGTTATCGTTCGTTTTAACACGGAGGAGATAATAATCATGAAGAAAAATTTGATAGCTAGATTAACACTATTCACAACTGCAACTTTTATTCAAATTGTGAACATAGCAAAAGGTAATGACCAACAACTTTATATAATCCTAATGTTATTTACTCTACCAGGACTAATAATTGCATTAAACGAAGCCATAAAAACAAATGAACGATAACGCTAAAGGGCTACAACTCGGCTCGCTGAGGTGTAGGACGAGTTGTCGGTAGTACGGAAAATTTAAGGAAAAGTAAATATGGAACTGAAAAATTTAAATGAACACAATTCATTAAGAGCAGTATATTATAACACAGAGGAAAAAGTAAGGAACGGAATAGCTTGCCCAGAGTGTGGGAGTGAACTGATTGACTCACAGCCAATGATGACACTTACGAGCTACCCACCACAAAAATCAACTTCTTGTGAAAACTGCGACTACACAGGGTATAGGCTCTCATAGTATTACCGACAACGCCCTGAGCTTGAAAGCGTGAAATGCTTTTAAACGAAAGTTATACACTGGCGATAGATGAAAGGAAATGATAAAATGGAAAGAGTAAAAATAAAACACAAGTTTTTTGTGGAGCCTTTTGATACAGATGATGAGTTAAATCTATGTATAGAAGAAAATGGTTATAATGACATAGATGTATGGTTATCTAGGGAAGAAGCGAAAAAACTAGCAGATTTCATATATGAACAACTTAACTAGCTTGTGTATAACGCTCCGAGGCTAGACACTTTGAGCAAAGCGAATTGTGTTTAACCTCTGTTATGCACCGTTTTTAAACTAAGGGAATATTAATATGAAAGACAAAAAATATGATTACAGAATAGCTAGAGCGTTGGTTAAAATCACAACAATATTATTCATAACCCAAGTAGTCACAGAAATTATTGCGACTAGAAACCAACAATTCTATTGGGTGTTGCCAGTGATAACACTACTACTATGTGCATCACTAATGTATAGCGTAGCTCTAGTGGTATTAAATGCAATCAATAAAAACAATGGTGCATAACTTTACGAGGCTAGGCACTGTGACCGAATGGGCATTGTGTTTAACCTCTGTTATCATCTGTCAATTGGCGATTTGTGAAACAAATAAAGGATGTAAATAATGGAAGAAGAAAATAAAGAGTATAGTTTTTTCGTAACCTATGCGTTTAGAGGTGGTTTTGGAAACGTACATACAACACGACCTCAACCAAATTTTAATTGGGATGGAATAATGGATTTGCAAGCAGATATAAAGGGATATATAAACGATGATAGTGTGATAATCTTAGATTGGAAGCCGATTGATTGATGATAACATATCGCTATATCTACTTCTATGAAATTAAGTAGATATAGTTGTCTTATTTAGTATGTATTGTAAACTTATTGAAAAGGAAAATTTATGAGCAAAATTGAAGATGCAGTAATGAAAAAAATTTATGAACGCTCTTTAGTTGGTGAGCGAAAATATGGTGTAAGCATGGAAAGGCAAGATTTAACCCTAAAAGAATGGTTAATTGAAGCACAGCAAGAAGCTATGGATCAAGCTGTGTATTTAGAAAAAGCTATACAGGAATTATAAAATGAAAAGCATACAACCAAATAAACACATAGTTCAAACTTCATGGGGAAAAGAAATAAACATCTTTAAAGCTAAACCTAAAAAACGACCACAAAATGAACTTTTGTATTGCACAGGTGTAATTTGTAAAGATAAAGATAGAGAGTTTAAAAACAAAGCTCCTAAAGGTGGTGAATGTTCCAGGTGCTATGCTAAAGCTTTTGAGCATCTAAGAATTTCAAAAAGTGAAAGTACTCCTACATTTGACACAGAATTTTTAACCAGGTATAACATTGTTTAAGGTTATCAATGAATAAGGTTATCGTAGATATAAAAACACAAGGTCTAGCCAATTTACTAGCCCACGTTGAAGCAACTTCTTTATTTGAATTAGGCAAGCAAGCCTTTGCTGTCATAGGTGTTTTATATAGCGTAATACTTTTACTTAAATTTATTATAGCTGTAAAGCGTAGAGTTAGACCTAATCCACCAAAACAAATTACACAATGATGATACCCAAAAACAAAACCTATAAAGACCAAGCTAATTACAAACGTTACGCACAGAATCACGATACTTGTGAGGTTTGTGGGGCAATGGCTCAAGATTGTCATCATATCGTCTTTAAAGGCATGGGGGGAGCTAATAGAGATGATAGAGATTCAAACCTAATTGCTCTGTGTAGGCATCACCACGAACTAGCACACGGAAAAGAGGCTAAAAAGTGGCGAATGAAATTTTTTGAGATTAAAGAATAATTACTATTATTGGAACATGACTATGGAACAAACACACCGAAAAGACTTCTGGGTTAAATGCTTTCTTGAACATTCTGCAAGAGATAAGCAGCACAGACCAGATCCCAATTCAAAAGATGCTGGCTATTTTGCAAACGTATGTTTAGAACAGTATGATAAGACTTTCAATCAAACAACAAAGGATTAACAAATGGAAGATACAGTAACGGAAAGACTAAAAAACGCAGTGGCAAAGCTCAGATTTGTAGTTGAAGGAATTACAGACAAAGCTATTGAACGTGCTATAATCATTGAAGAAACCACAAAAGAACTAGATGCAATGGCTCTTGAAATGGAAGAAAGAGAAAATGTTCTTACAGAAGATGAAGAAACTAATGAGGAATCTTCTGAATTTGAAGAAGAGGAAACTGAAGAAGTTGAGCAAGAAATGATTATCGACACTAACCCACATAGCCCGACTTATAATCAACAAATCCCTGCTTAGTGATACAGCTCTGGATTAGTGGAAGAATCCCATCTAAAAAAAATAGCAAGCAAATTGTACAAGGTCGTGGTAAGGCTCGGCCTCGTTTAATTTCTAGCTCTGATTATCTTCTTTGGGAAAAACTAGCTATACTTGAAATTAAGATAGGATGGCAAAATAAAACGATATGTAAGTGTGAATCTATAACTTATGATTTTTATTTCCCTGACAAGCGTGTTAGAGACCTTTCAAATACAATTGAAGGTGTCAATGATGCTCTTGTCAGTGCAAAAGTACTTCTTGATGATAAATGGCAAATAACAGGGTCAATTACAATGAATCCACACTTAGCAGAAAATAAAGAACGTGCAGGAGTAATGATTACTTTTAATGGGGTAGAATATGAATAATCTAGCAGTTCCAAAATTCAATCAACTTAAAGAATCAGAAGTGAGAACTTCAATTCAAAAAGTAAAAGTTTTCAATGGCTCTAAAGTAAATAAGCTTATTCAACACTCAGACCTGGACACAATAAGTTTTTTAACATTTGAGTTGATTGAGTAGCATATTTGATTATATTTAAACATGGTAAAGTATTCCTAAGTCCTTTACTGTTGTTTGATAAGAAAGGCCAACATTTTAAATAGTGTTGGCCTTTTGATTTATGGGTTAAAATAATAAGTTACATCAACCACTTCTGTTGTAAACTCTAAATGAATCCAAGTGGGTGTTTTATCAAAGTTCTCAACCCTCTTAATTCCGTATAGCTCTGCATTTTTTATTATAAAGTCTTTTAAAGGTTGTAATGAGCTATGATCATAGTGCTTAATATCAAAAGCATAGCCAAACTTATGAGAAGACTTAGAAGCACCAGTAGTCGTGTAAAGTTCCCTATACCCACTTTCTGAATAATGTCCTCCATTATTCCAATCGTTAATTTTGAGTGCTTTTCCATAATCTTTCCTTAGTTTATCTAGCTGTTGCAAAACTTTTTTTTCAAACAAACAATAAGATTTAGCGCCTAGTGTATCATATACTTTTTTGGGTACAAGTTCTTGAGGTTTAAAATATTTACTTAAATAGTTGTGATTGGCCATGAGTCCTCGTTATTATAGTTTTATAGGTTTCTAAATAGTGATCTTCTGCTTTCATCCACCAACCTTTCTTTTCTAGCTCTATTTCTTCACTTTCATGGTGTGAGTAAATCCTTAAAACATGACCAGTCAAGAATGGTAGATAAGTTATAGGGTCTGTTTCTATATGCACCCTTGTATGTTGACCTTTTGGCCTTGCAAAAGGAAGCCAAATTCTAGGGCTTCCAAAAGTTATACAATTTGAATTAATCCCATGATTCACCCTTAAAAGTTGTTGCATAATCTGAACAACAGCCCCACCATAGGAATGGCCTGTAAGAATGATTTTAAAGTTGTTTTGATTAGCATTGATAAACTGTGACAATGTTAAAGCTAAAATCTTCTCAGCACTATCTAAAAACCCTGCACAGCAAAAACCGACACCTTTTAATCTTTTCGGATAAATAGAAATATCCTTCAGAACATCACTTAAATCATCTGTGCCTCTTACAGCAAAAGTAAGTGTTTTTTCTTCATCATGCCAAGACCATATCCAAAAATCATTTTTTCTTGAGTCTGAATTTACTTTTTCACCAATAAAATTATCTAAATAAGAAAGTAGGCAGTAATCGACTGCCCCTTTTATGCGATTAAGCTTCAGCAGATTGTGGCGCATTAGTTGCAGCTTTATCTATTTGCTTTTCAATTTTTACTTTTTTAATTGGCTCCTCTTCCTGGTGCAAAAGGTTTTTATCTAGCCAATTTTCAGAACCATAGCACAGAGTTCTTTTAAAACTAGAAAGTTTCTTTTCTAAGTTTTGTACTTCAGTAGGATGACCTTGAATTGATTTGATTAAGTTATCAAGAAGTAAATTTCTTTGAGAACTCCAATCTGTAAGCGTAGAGTGAACATATAACTCTAAAGGCTTCCCTTTATATGTAAAATCTTTTACTGAATTAAGCATAGTCTTTCTTACATCTAGCCATACAGCGTTAAATCGGTGTGTAAGGGTAGGAATGTGGCCTCTTAATGCTACATCATTCTCAATGTTCCTAATCTCATAACCAAGACTATGAACAGCTTCCCTAAATGAGTTTCTATAAATTCTTATTGCTTGCTCATGCTTAATATTTTCAGAACCTTCCAGAATTAACTTTTCTGTTGATCTTCTAATCATTTCCATTCTAGTAGCTAAAGCACCCAACCCAACAGCAGAAATTCCTCCACCATATCCCCCTAAAAAATCTAAAATAAAATCCATCTAATCCCCTATTGTATTAGGCTTAACAAAATATTTGTTATAAAATATAACACACTACAAAAGCTTATAGTGTGTTATAAATTAAACTCTATGTGTTTGGGTCTGCTAAGTAAGCCAAAATTGCGTTCATAGCCTCTTGCATTACACTTCTACCTTCATAAGTAAATGGAAGATTGTAAGAAGACAAAAATTCAATTACTTCTTCACCATCAATCATTCTTACATTTGAAACTTTGTGATAAGTTTTTGCTGAATTATCATCTTTTACTGTAACACTAACTAAGTGAATTTGAACTTTTGCTAAAGGGATTCCTTTAAACTCTACATTTTCTACTATTGTCTTCATGTTTCTATTCCTACTCTGTTTCTTCTGGTCTTATTTTAGTTTCTAGTCTATATTGATGCTCATCAGATTCATAGACAATAGACAATATTTCCCTTAGTGCATCGGCAGGTGTTACCCAATAGTCTAGCACGCCTTGAGGAATTGAAGTGGTCCAAGGCACAGGATCAACTAAATCAAACATCAAAGAAGTTCTCTCTTTTGTTATTTCTCCTGCTGTTGTCTGATTTACATTATCAAATGCGATTCTACCACCCACAAAATCGACTGATTCTGCATCTACACTATTCCAAGTTATATCAACAATGGCGCTTTTAGCCACAATTGGAAAACCTTCTCTTTTTATCATATTTTTTTCCTTTGTTAATTGAACATCATTAAAAAATTACCGCTATTAGAAGGAGGTGCAACTCCTGCTTCTAACATTTCAACTCTAATATTTGTCACATTAGAAAAATTGACAACACTTGTAACATCTATAAGCCCTGCTGAAACACTATTAGAAATAACGCCAGCAGTTTGTTTATTCACATTATGTTGGTATAAGGTAGGTAAAGAAACACCATCAATGCTAAAATTTTGGAAAGCATTATTACTTATGGCAGTTGCAACAATCATTGAGCCATTACTACAACTAAGCGTTTTACTATTCGGAGTTGTTGAGCCTCCGTTTACTCCTGTATTACCAACCCCAGAGCAACCAATAAACGTGTAACAAGCTATCGAAACCCCGTTCCACTGATTCGCAGTGAAGTTGACTCTAAATTGATTATTACCATCGGCAGGGCTTGCTAAAGTATAAATTCGCTGTCTTTGAGATAAACCCGAAAAATTTTTACTTAAAACAGGTGTCATTGTGACACCATTATAAGTAGCACTTCCAAAATTGACTGTATTGGCCATTGTAACAACAACAAGAAGTTGCTTGTCACTTTGAGCAGTTCCAGAATTATGGTTAAAAACTCTGAAATTGGTGTTTGGTGAGGAGCTTACAATTCCATAGTTCTTGGTGAAATTGGTTAATGCCATTATGCCTCCTCTGCCACAGCTACAACATCCCATTTTGTATCAAGTGAATTATAAATACAAGCAACATAAATAGTTTTGCCTGCTGTTGTTGGTGTAGGTAGAGTCGTTCCAATTTGTCTAAAAATAGCGTTCCAAGTAATTACACTTGTACCCACAGCTTTAACTCTAATAATTAATTTTTGACCATCAACAGGTGATCCTGTTGGGCTTGCTATTGTTAAGTTACCAGATTGAGCAGTAATCACAGCTTGGTCTGTTGTTGAACTATCAACGGTTAAAGTAGTTGTTGATGTAACTGAGGTTACTCTAGGCACGTTTACTGCATAAGAAATCACTTCATCAGAAGCATTTAAGCCTAGTGCTTTGGTAGGGGTAGCATCAACAATACCCCCTAGTGTCACATCACCATCAATACTTAGAGAAGTTCCTTGAAGACCTTCGCCTGTATCTGTAACTCCTCCTTGAATAATACTACCACTTACAATCGTATCTTTTTGGAGTTGGATTTGATTTGTGTTATGTGTTAATTTGATGAAAGAAGATGAGTAAGCACCTGTTGTTTTGTCATAGAGAAATATGTTAAAATCATTTGATGCGTTAAAAACACCTGTTGCCCAATTATTAAAACCATCTTTCTTGTAAAAAGTTGCTGATGTTAAAGCTAAAACATTATTAATATTGGTTGAACCTACAAAAGACCCAGTACCACCAAAAGTACCATCACCGATTGCAGTAAGGTCTCCAAGTCTACTAAGCCTCATACTCTCTGTTGCTTCACCACCAGACGGTGCAGTGCCGAATACCATATCACAACCAGTACCAAATGTAGTAGTTACTCTTGTGTCAATCCATCCGACATTACCTACTCCACTTCCACTTGTATCTGAGGAATAGAAGTTTAATCGTCTAATAGATTCATCAACAGTCCAAGTTCCATTCTTTGTATTAAGCAAAGTCATGTCACCGTTAAAAGTGCTTTCACCATCACCTGTAACACTAGCAGTTGTAGTTCCTGCACCATTCTTAACTTCTAGTACATTATCAGCATCTAAAGCACTTCCTCTTTTAAGAGTTAAAGCTCCGTTTGTAGCATCGGTAGTAATTTCTGGGCTTGTAGAATTATCATAAGCATCTTGTAAATCACCACCCGAACCACCTGTTGCGTTAATAATAGGGTTTATTGGGTCTGTGTTATCAATAGTCACATTAGTACCACCAACAACAGAACTTAATTTTCCTGCAATATCAGTAGTATTAGTAGCAATATTAGAAGTATTAGTTCCAATGTTTGTTGTATTAGTGGCAATATTTGCAGCGTTTGTTGCAATACCTGGAGCATTAACAATAGGGTCTGTTGCTGTACCTGTGATTGTAATATCAGTACCAGCAACAACAGAATCAACTTGACCACCCCCAACAACATTATTAAACTCAATAATCTCATTAAGAGCGTTACGACCTAGAGTTTTAATTGGGGTTTCGCTTGCTGTTGAATTTAATGTGACTTTTTGATCAGCTATTATTGGGCTATTGAATTTATTGTTAGTTCCGTAAAACTCATTACTTGAGCTAATATTTTTGTTGAAGTTTAAACTTCCCCCAGGTGATCCTACATTAAATACTCCACGACCTAATATATTAGAGTTTCCATTGTTATCAACTAACAAATCTAAACTTTCAATGAGTGGTTTATTAGGGTTAGCTATGCTTATAAAATTGCGAATCCAAGCAATACCACCAGCAGGCACTTTTGAGATTTTGTTATTGTTATCTAGCAAAAGCATACTATCACCAACACCTAAAGCAACTCCTGCACCAGACTGAGCTGTTAAATTAGGTGTTGTTAATAAAGAAGTGTTAATAGTTACAGGACCATCAATTTCAGTTGCACCTTCACCAGTTACACTTAAAACTTCTGTACCATCACCTTTTTTAATTGAAAGTACTTTGTCAGTGTCTAAAGCACTTCCTCTCTTTATTGTTACAGCCCCATTTGTAGCATCTGTTGTTATTAGTTCGCCATTGTCATAAGCATCTTGTAAATCACCACTCCCACCGCCTGTTGGAGTTTGCCAAGTTGCAAAACCATTTACATCACTTGTGAGAACTTTGTTAGCACCTTTTGATGGTATATCAATTTTAAGACCGTTGGTTTCTGATAAGTAAATAGAATTTGCTTGTGTTAATAACTCTATTGTAGTGTTGTTAAATGATAATTGTGTTTTTGTATTGTCACCAAATAACATTGAATTGTTTTGTACTTGTACCCGATTGCCATCTGCAATCAATTCAATATTTCCATCACCTAAAACAATAGAATCTTTAGGCGCTCCTGTACTTGAGTCAACTACCTGCAATGAAATTTGACCATCAACAATTTGTAAGTAACCTAGATTACTAACCCCATCACCCCCATTTATTTTAAGTTGACCTTGATTTAAGTGAACACTTGAATATATATCACTTGGATTAAGTCCATTTGTGAAATATAGAGAAGCATTTTCAGTTTGTGGTCTAATCCATGAACCATTTGGCATTTTGATTGCAGAGCCATCGCTAGAAGCATTTTCAATATCTAATCCACTTCCTGTAAAAACAAATGTTCCAATAGTTCCACCGTCTGCATTTTCTAAAGTAAACTGTTGATATGTTGGTGTTGTCGCACTACCCGAAAACAAATTCATATTTGAATAAGATGTACCTGCACCATTTGATGAAAGACTTGCTACTCCATCAACAGAGGTGGCTTTAGCCATTGTTAAAGAAGCTTCGGCACTATTATCATACTGCTTTCTAATTGTCAGTGAAATATTCGGATTATCAAGAATATAAGAAGTTGCTGAGGCATCAAAAACAATGTTAGGTGATGTTGCACCAAAATAACCACTACCTACTAGAATCCCACCATCAAAATCAACAGTAGAGGCTACACTTTGCGGAGCAGTGTCAACCTTATCTAGTTTATTTGCTAAGTCACTAGAAACATCAGCTACATAAGCACCTTCTTCTCCTGCAACTGTAACAATTTCTAAAGCATTGTCTGCCTTAGCTGAAACATTTATATCACTTGAAAGTGGGTTTACTGTTGTACCTAGACCTTGAAATGCAATAGAATCTGTATCGACTGTTGTAACAAACTCAATACCACTGCCAGGCACAACACTGCCATTCTCATTAACACTTACATTTAATATGCTTTCTTGAAAGGCTCCGTTTTTATCACGAATTTCAATATCATAATTAACAGCCGAACTAAGCCAAATTTGTGCTTGTCCAATTACATCTAAAGGCACAGGGTTGGGATTTTGCACTCCATCTTTTGTGGCAAAAGTAGGTGCAAATATTGTTGAATTATGCACATAGAAAGTAATAAGCCCACTTGCTAAAGGTGTTGAAGAATTTTTGTAATAGAATCTTGATTGAATCCAAGGTGTTAGTTTTTGCATAGTTTTTCCTTAATTATTAGTATTTTCAACGCTTAGAGTGATACCCATTAAATTAACAGATGCACCATTGAATGCTCTATATTTTATTCTTATTTCTGCTTGACCACCACTAGGAACATAGGAAATTATTTCCCCTGCAAAGTAACTAGGTGTGGCCGATGTTGAATTACCAACCGCCCATGTTGTACCTGAGAAAAAAGGAGAGCTTGCAATATCCGTAAAAGGAAATAAGAAGCCAAAGATTGTATATTCAACCGCTCCTGTTGTTGCACTAGCTCCAGATTCATATTTACGAGTGCTATTTACAACTCCTAAATTTGAACTACTTACATTATCAAATACTTTAGCTTCATGCCCTGTATTAGCATAACCACTTGCATATATCTCTGTGTACCCACCCTCGGTTGTAACTTCGGTTAAATTAAACGAGTTGCCAATACAAGAGAGTCCTTGTACCATTTCACCAGACCCTAAGAAGGATAATATATTATTACTTGCAACTACTCCTGCGTCATCTATAACACTTATAGTGTTGTCACATATTGAGCTATATGAACCGCCATTAATGGTTATGTAGTTTTGATCCTCAGTGCCTACACCGATTCTTAGGAGTTCATTGAATGTATTGTCTGAGATAGCATTCGTGCTTGTACCTGTTGTGAAATTAAAACGCCCACTTGTTGATACATTACCTGTATAGATAACACTTTCAATTGTTGCCTTAGTCGCAACACTTCCAAGCTGTGTAGAACCAACCCAATTAGATGCGCCTATTTCACAATCCTTAACGCTTATATTCTCTCCTAATAGGACTAGATCTTGAGATGAGTCACTAAAAGCCACCTTACAATTATTCAAGCTGATATTACACGTTGAATCTGTTTCAACACCCTCAATTGTAGAATCCAAGATACTTATACTTGAATCGGTAAAAGTCAAGGCGGGAACGGAAGCACCATTCACCTCAACAAAAAGATTCTTAATAGTCACATTGTCGGTATTTGCAGGTATAACCACCGAAGCACCAATTTGAACCTTACCGCCTCCAAAGTCAACCGTTCCATTCTCAGAGGAGACAATAGCATTCTTTATCCCTTCCTCATTCACCGCATTCGTACTAAACTTTGAAACCCCAAACCAAGCACCTAGAACCTTCTCATTTAAATAGCTCGGTGCTTTACTTCCATCGGCAAAGATACGGTATTGGCCAGCGTCAACTAACCCAATGTTTACCCCTGCGTCAAAGTTTAGAAGTGTTCCGAACTTAACTTGATTCACAAAGTATTCTTGATTGTCTATAAG
>ENA-OSIY01000942-OSIY01000942.1-marine-metagenome-genome-assembly--contig:-NODE-942-length-15852-cov-11.702758_pt1 | contig 15852 bp, 21 predicted proteins | sample MGYA00237884_ERZ534233 | MGnify/ENA primary metagenome ERZ534233 (study PRJEB26412, sample SAMN06343840) | marine metagenome | isolation source: estuarine water | place: USA: Columbia River Estuary... | reverse complement strand
CTCGGAGATGTGTATAAGAGACAGCTGTATATTTGAATAAATACACTACAGAATACTGGAGATAGCCCATGTCGCTTAGAATTAGAAGAGGAACAAATGCCGACCGATTAACTATTACGCCTGATGAAGGCGAGTTAATATATGTCAACACAGGAGCGAACGCCCGTAAATTATACATCGGTGACGGCACCACAGTGGGCGGCAGAAACATTGGCGAAGCACTGGCGGGCAATAATCTAGTTTGGGATAACATAAGTCAAACTTTACAAGCTGTTGCCTCGGGCGGCGGAACTACCCTGCCTCCAAACGCACTGGGATTCTTAAGGAACAACGGTGCAGGAAGTCTATCGTGGACAACAGCCACTACATCAGTTGCAGCCGACCCTACCCCATTACTGGGGGGTAATTTAACTTTAAGCGGGTATAATATTACAGGCACTGGGAATATTGATATTAATGGAAATATTAAAGGAACTAACCTTTCTGGAAATTTAACTACTACTACCGGTGGTACTACAATAATTAATGGAGCTACTCGAGCTGCTACCTTATCAAGAATCATTCTAGACACAAACGGATCAATTACTAGTCCAGCAATTCTTGTTGATTCTGCCGCAGTGACATTTGTAACCAACACATTTTCTGCTACTAGCCCGTATATCAATTTTTATATTGCCAGTTCGTTAAGTGATCAAACTGGATCTGTTGGATTAATTAGAAGTCGAGGAACTACTATTAGTCCTTCAGCAGTGGTGAATGGTGACGAACTTGGATCTATTATTACCTCAGGATTTAGCGGAAGCCAATTTACATTTAGTACAGATATTGTTGCAGTGGTTGATGGCACTGTGAGTGCAGGAGTGGTACCATCGAGACTGGATCTTAAAGTTTCAAATACAGCAGGAGTAAGGGCAACTGCAATGTCTATCAAAGCAACTCAAGTAGATTTTATAGTTCCCCCAAAACTACCAGTGGCCGCCACTGACGCTGCTCGTGCAGCATTAGTACCAACTCCTTCCACTGGGATGATGATTTTCATGACTTCGGGAACAGCTCCAGCAGCCACTAATAAAGTGCAGGTCTATGACAGCACTGCTTGGGTTAATCTGCACTAAAACTTTTAGGCACTATATTTCTTTCTAAAATTAGTCTCTTGGTTTCTTTTACAGCAGTGGGCCAATCTGACTGGGAACTATCATACAGTCTGTCAATGCTAATATAGAAAGGATTAGGATCAAGATCGTACTTCGATCCTAATTCTTGCAGTTGAATTTTCAAATCTTCTTTGTTGATTAATACCGATATCGATTGCCATGTAGGAGTAGTTATCCAGTTCCACGTAACATTCCATTGCGGTTTCTTCAATATAAAATCTACTAAATTTTGTAAATGATTGATATTATATATGCCAATCACTGTATGAAATTGCAAATTGATATTAGTGTCTGCCCACCACTGTTCTAAGGTATTGATATTATTTTCTATAATAGAAAATTTACTTGGCCACCTAATCCAATTATTAACTTCTCCTACACCGTCAAGACTTACTTTATAAGATACACGTTTGCAGCTTTCTAAGAGAGTCTTGAGATCCGAATTTGGTAAAATTGTACCATTTGTAGCAACTGCAACTTCAAGGTGAGTTAAATCAAACTGTCTAAGAAGTTTGATAAATTTTTCTTGACTCATCATTGGTTCACCACCTATTATTTTAAGATGTGTGACTTTGGTCAAGTCCCAAGAAGTGTAATCAAATCCATGAGCTGTAATACCTATTGCTACAAGATTTCTGTGTGTGAATTTTTCTGTCTGCCACTTGGTACTAAATTCTTCAGAGCACATGACACAGGCAAGATTGCATAGGTTATCAAAGCTGACTTCTAATTGTTTGAGAGGCAGTGGGTCTATATCAATTGGTTGATAAAATTTTAAACTCTGTTGCCTGAGACTTTCAACTCCGCTGTCCTCATCTCTATAGCACGTTTTACAATTATCAATTTTATTTCCTGCCAACATCTGCTTGCGTAACTCAGTCCATGCATTGGAGCTTCTAGGATCCTGATTGATAATATTACCAAATTCCTTGTTGTGAATGAATTTACAGCAAGGAAGAATAGTACCATCAGGTCTTACCGCCGTACCTGCCCAAGGATATGCGCATAGGGTATCAGACATTTTGAAAAATCTCTGGGTTCATTACTACAGCGGCCATGGACAACATTAATTTTTCTTTATCAGAACTTTTTGGAGTGCATAGGCCGCATCCGCAAAGATTGTTAGGACACACTATCACTGGCATTGTTTTATTGATCAGATGATCATGTAAAGTTTTAACAATGGCAAATGATTCTGCCAATGTTCCTATGCTTCCTCGCTTACTTTCAAGAGTGGCTTGACAGGTCTGATGATGATACACTAATCCTGTTTGTTGTTCTATATGCAAAAAATACCAATTTACTGAACAGTGCCAGTCTTTGAATTGTCTATCAATAACTGCTTTTGCTGTTTGTTGCCCGGCGGTGCTACAAACTCCAAACTCTCTGCCACCACAACATGGTCTGGAAGTAGGAGTGATATCAATATTCCAGTTTTGTTTTAACCATTGTTTATGATCATCTGTGTACAAGTGTGCTTGGCTTGACCGACTGCCAGGATCGTCTCCTATAGTCCTTGGAATAAACTTAACTCCATAATTCTTTAGTGAATTGCAAACGTCAATACAATGATCAAAGTATTGACAATGCATCATTACATTTACTTTGACTCTGATGGAACTATCTTTAAATTGTCTAACTCTTTCTAAAACAGATTCTCTTAATGCATTGTTGGCCTCGGCGTGATAGCTGACAGTCACATGATCAAAATTTTCAATCACTGCAACAGCTATCTTTTGGCTCATTGCTCCATTAGTTGTTAGATCTAGTCTTAAATTAAACTTATCAGCAAATCGTCTTTTGTATTCACTTTTGATGTACTTGGCAAATTCTATAAACTTAGGATTAACTGTGGGTTCGCCTCCAGTAAAACTCACATCAAAATTTTTATTTACTCGGTGCTCTGCTATTATGGATATGTATTCAAATAAGAATTCTACAGTATTCTTCAGTTCCTCTAGTCCTGCATGAGCACTAAAATTATCGTGCCTGTGTGCAGGACAATATGAGCAATCATAATTGCACCTACGGCCCAGGTCCCACGTGATGATAAACGGTTCTTGAGATACAGGAGTAATAGCAAAGATCTTGTTCAATTGTTTACCCTTATAACAAACTGATCATTAGGTTTAGAAAGATCATTTACTCCGCAGATCCTGGCGCAAGTTATTAGTTTTTTGTCAGTCCAATATGGTTTCCATACCTGCTGCCATCTATCGTTATCGATGATATTTTTGATACCTCGTTCTGCTGCATTTAGATTTTCAATGCCACCCAGGTCGGTTACCAGTTCATAATATTGATCCACAATCTGCTTTCGAATATCGGCTACAATACTTTGAGCGTTATTGTGATTGTATGGTGCTGATGCAAGAAAACAGCAGGGAAATACATTCTTGTGTGCATCTATATAAATTTCGTTTTTAGACAATGCATAACAATCAACTGAAGTTTCTGAGTACCATTGTTTAAAATTCTTAATGGTTTCTGCATCTATTAGTGTTACTTGATTGAATGTCGGTGGTTCAAGATAGTAAAGTGTATTACCTTCTTTGTCCAGTACAGAAAATTTTGATTCTCCAATAAATCTAATAGTATTCTTAATTGTAAATCGTTGAAATCCTAATTGCTTTGATCTCGATTCTGCTTCCGCTACTTGGTGCTCGTTGTGTTTAAATTTGATAAAGACCCATTCTGCTATGCCTCCGGCATCAATAAATAATTTGGCATTGTGTACCACACGTTCATATAAGGTTCCTACTCGATACAAATGATGTGTATCTTCTAAGCCGTCAAGGGCAAATACCACAACATGTTTTTTTGGCATTGCAGCATATAAATCGTTCCACCATACTGAACTTCTTGCGCCGCCGTTAGTGTGAATTCTTAAATCAATATGGGGAGCATGATCCTTGAGATATTGGCACATTGGAATGAGATCATTATTCATTATAGGATCTCCAAAGTTACCGCAGAAGTAGACTCCTTTTAATTGTGCCAATGTTTCTTTATCAAAAATCTTTACAAATTCATCATAGGACCAGTCAGCTAACTTTAAGTTGGGATTTTCTAATCCGCTTTTATAGTTGCGAGGACACATAGGACAGGCTGCTTGGCAGCGTGTGCTGATTTCTAAATGAACAGTTTTTAATTCGTTAAACTTAAACATTGAGTCCTATGATCATAAATCTTTTATATAGAGGTAATTCTAACTCACCTGCCCATAACACATTGATTTTAGACTGTGTTTTAAACTCGGCAAGGTCTGTTGCAATTCTTACGTGTTCAGGTATATTGTAGTTGTTACTTTGTAATATTAACAAGGAATTGTAAGGCATTCCACTTAACCAGAGATCGTATTGGTCCTGTGTTATATGTTCACAGCTGGTATTAATGACCACATCAGCATCGCTTCGTATATCACACATGTCAGCAGAAACCGCACGGAACTTACCTGCAATTTCTTCTTTTTTATTCATCATTATGGCAATGGGCTCACATGTGGGATCAATGTCAATACTTCGTATATGTTTATAACTGGGACCTATCTCTGACTGGAACATAAGACTGGCTAGTACGCCTACCCATCCACCGTGAATATCTACAGTAACAAAATCGTCAATGTAGGGTGTTAGATTTCTAATTAACCACTCTTTACTTTTGAGTTGGCCGCTCCAAAATGCATCCATAGTACGCATAGGATCTGGGCTTTGCCTAATGGCCTGCATCCAATAGTGTAAATGTTCAGTATCTATTTTCATAATATGTTGCCAAGCTCGGGAAATATATCTTTGGCCGAGGTGTTTCTAATACTATCCAAATTATTTACATATTCTTTAAAGTCGGGTAATAGATGACTATGATCTTCAGCTAGAACAAACTTTAAAATACTTTCCCATCTGTTCCAACCATTAGGATTATGTTTCCAGAAATCGTCATCTTGTCTATAGTTATCCCATAGCCATTGTTTAAATTCTTCAAAGTCTTTTGTAAGTTGTTGCTTGTCTTCGGCAGGTAGTATTCTAGCACTTAAAAATGTTGGAATATACAACATGTGCATATTTAACAGGCCGCCACCCGCTTGGTATTCACCAACATAAAAATTATTAATTTTTTTAAAGTTTTGCTGGACTTTCCATTTGGCAAAGTCTATAATATGTTTAATGTTGAATATTTGCACAGCACAAGCAATACCTACCTTGATATTATCAGGAGTATTATCCAGCTTGTGCAGTGCTGTAACTGTTTCGTTCCAGCTGACTGGATATCGAATATAATGATTTCGATCATCTAGCGCATCAATACTAAATGCAAATCTCACTTCTTTAAACTTAGACCAAATGTCAATAATCTCGTCGTTGAGTAATACACCGTTTGAGTTATATCGTACGGTGATGTTGCCGGCAAATCCTCTAGCAATAACTTCTTTTAGGAATTTTTTATGTTCCTTAATCATCAGCGGTTCGCCACCAGCAAAATAAAGTTGCTTTATATTAGGAATCTGTTGAAATATTTCCTCCCATAGTGCCGGATTCTCGTACCATCGGTTATTAAATTTAGTTTTATCCCAATTAATTTGCTGAAGAATAATTGGACTAGTTGTTTTTTTAATTAGTTTTGGATAGTCCTCAACCCATTTACTACTATCGTGAGGAGTACACATCACACATTTTAAGTTGCAAGTATGACCTAATCTTAAGTCTAGATATCGTACTATTGGTGGAACAGTTCCGTCGGCTGCTGTTTCAGCAACTAATTCACTTAGATCAATTCCTTCTTGATCCCAATAAAAAGTTTCCCATACTCTCTTGCTAACAATTCCGTTAGCTTCTTCTTCAAAGCACTTGGCACAACTAAGTGGAATTTTTCCGGCCATCATAGTTTTGCGTACATCTTGCATATACGCATTGTTGAATGCGCTCATAAGAGTTTCATTTGTAAAATTTGCAGGCTCGCCGTTTTCTTTTTTTACCAAGCCAGCATCTAGTATTCCCTTAGTGGCTTGACTAGCATTGGAACCGCAACACAGTCTAGCATCTCCATTTGGCCTAGTTGCAATATGAATCCATGGAAGAACGCAGAAGGTGGAAGAATTGGTAGTCTCTGCTATAACATTAATGTATTTTTTAGCTTTATCTAACATCTTTATATTATACGTTGTTATGCATTAAATAGCAACCAGTTGTTGCCACTCATCTTTTGATATACTTGGTATATTAAGATATTCTTTTGTGCCAATAGGATCGTACCAAACACAAAATTGATAACAGTCTTTACAGTTATTAACACAGCACTGATAAAGGCGATCGTCGTAGATCAAATTATAACCTGTATTCTTGATCAAGAATTTACAAAACTTTTCAAATTTCTTCCAACTTATTTCAGCATTATCATACTGGACTCCCCTGGAAATAAACAGCACATCTTTACTCCACTGGGCATAATTGTCCAGTGTATACTTTACATTGTTGTAAGTTATTTCTAAGCCTTGCCCAATATTTCTAAAATAAGGATTGATATAAGCTCTATTGCAAAATCTAGATACATTGCTGGGCCACCTTCCATTATTATATATGCCTTGAAAACTTGCAGGCTCGCCATCGCGTATGGTTACAATCATATGTTCATAGGTATCAAGATCAATATTCTGATAATTCTCCCATAACCCGTGGCTCTTATCAGCCTGCGCGATATTATAAAGTTTTTGCCATTCAGCAGTATCAGCAGTTGCTAACAGATATTGATCCATTGATTAATTGGCCTCGCATATTACTAAATGTATTCTAGGTTCCCAGCCACCGTTAAACACAAAATGTTCTCTAGTAGTGTCAACTTTGTAAAAATGACCATCTGCTGGCATATGATAACATTTTGCAGCCATGTCAAGGTCTGGACTAGCATCACCAAACAGGGCATATCTGTTAGTTTCTAGTACGAAATGATATCTCATTTCAAGGTCTGCATGAATACTCAACCCAGTCTTAGGCAGTAACCTCATATACCTAATTCTACCAAATTTAGTATGCTCCTGTTCGGCCAGTGTTGCTAGTATGTTTTTAGTATATTGACCTATGTTAGGATTGATTTCTGTAAAGTCTGACTCTTTAGCAATGAATAATTTTTTCTCTTTATCGTATAAGCTACCTGAAGCATCTAGGATAATATTTTTAGCACCGATCCTATAGGTTACGCCTATTTGATTGCCGGGAGCCTGTGATACTAAATCCATACTGGGCCAGGGAGTTTTAGCCAGCAACGTATCGAGGTCAGCTTTCATCTGATCCAAGTTTGCCGTGTATTCTAATTGTTGTATAAAGTTCATTCCAATCTCCTAAAAGCCCAAAAGCGTTCTTCGCACCACCAGCATTTACCACAATGCCCTGTGCTTAAATCCTGAGCTTCACAACTGCGTGTCAGCGGGAACAATGTTTCTAACAAATTGTGTTCCTTATATAAACATGAAATGGCTTGTTTATTCAAATCAAAAAACGGTTTTATTTCATAAAATTCGTAATTTTTTGATTCGTGTTCCACTGTAAAATATCGTTTTTTTTCTTTTACTTTACCAGCTCCCCTTATATTTTCAACATCTTGTAATATACCCCAATTAAATCTACGTTGTACTTCTTCGGGCGGGTTAGTTGTTATTCCAGAAAACAATACTTGAAACTCGTTATTTTTAATATTTTCTTTATTCTTTATTGCATATACGGCTTGATATTCAGAATATATCCATCCACTTGCCGGTGCAGGGTATACTATTTGATCTTCAAACAACTCTTTGGCATCTAACAGTTCTTTTATTTTTTCAGTAACTGACAGGAAACCAAACACTCCTGGTTGTTTTTGAACTGTAAAAGGTTTGAGTTTGATGGGAAGATTTTCTTCTTTGATTTGCTTTGCTAGTAGATAGCACAGTAACGTACTGTCTGCGCCACCCGACATCCAAACACCAACAGTGTGTATCTTATTGCCCCCCGGGGTATGTCTAGGTATTTCTATATTCATGGTGTTATCTTAATAGGAATTATTAATACTTTCGGTGGTTTAAAAAACTCCAATCGAATGTGTCTATGCTTGTAGGGCCGGTTCACGAATCTTTACAATGTCGATAACAACTGTTACACAAACTGACAATATTGTGGATGAATAACATTATACAACCTTGTACATCAAGCCGGCATTTAATCCTAACACTACCCTTGGGTCATCGATAGGATTCTTTTGAGTTTTGTGGTATAACCATCCGGGAAATAATACAAGTTTACCAGGTCTGGGTTCAACCACATGGTCAAAAAAGAACCTTCCTTGTTTACTTTCTTGAGAATCATAATAAGGTAATCTACCCCTAATTAATTCATTAGGGTCTACCAGTACCAAACATCCTTGGTCGGGACTTGCATCAACATAAAATGATCCAGCTATTTCAAATGGGCTGTGATTGTGTTGAATAATATTTCCGCCCTTAGGGGTTAGATTACTCCACATATGAACAATTTCTGGAGTAACAAAACGACTATATTGCATAGCTTGCCAATAGTTAATGACCTGTTCCTGTATCCAAGACATTAACTCAGGATATTCTAAACGAAGATGTAAGTCTCTATACATGCCATCTTCAGTTCCTTCTAAACTATACGATTGATTAAACAATCTATGTTTAGAATACAATTCTAAATTTTTATTAAACAACGTCATTATATCAGACAACAAGTTATCTTTAATGAGGTCATAATTGGGGAAATCAACTTCATATATTTGCAGAGGGAAAATATTTTTTAACATTTTTATCCTTGTATAATAGGTATAGATATCTTTGGAAATACCTTAATAGGAAGTTTATCTTGATCTTCAATAACCCAATCAAATTCTGTAAATTCCACAGGCCCATTCCAGTGATGTTTCCAATGATGATCATTAAATTCATTCTGAATGTGTCTATAATGATATTTTGTTGGAGCATGATCTATTAAAGATAATTTGTTATTTTTTACAGCATCTCTAACAATGACTTGGTGTACAAAATTAGTAATTGGTCCTTCAACAAATTCACACCACGGTCCAGTAGCTAATTCTTCCATATCAATATTAGTAACATCTGGCCACTGTATTAGTCTCAGTTTAATATCACCCCATTCCAACATAATGTGATACGGGTTATCGTCATACACTCCTCTTTTAACACTATCGCCTAGTATAGATTCAACTTTTTTAACTAAACTACTAAGATAGCTTCTATGTTTGTCTAAGCTACGACCAATGAAACTGCCGCAACGAATTCGGTAATGATTAATTTTAGGATGATGAATATTTTTTATTTCTTTTAAGATATCCTCAACATTATCTAAACTTTCTATAGTGTATCCTACATATCCTAAATTATATCCTAAATTAATAAGATTGTCTAAAGCTACCAATTGTTTACTATGTATTTTTTCACCTTGGTAACTATGATGATTTAATCCAAAACAAAGTTGTTTGAGGCCTGCATCAAAACAATCTTTAGCAAATTTCTTATTTGAAAATTTAATACCATTAGTTATTAACGAAAACTCTCTGAAACCTAGAGCGGCTATCTTGCCACACAGTTCAACAAAATCTTTTCTTAAAGTGGCTTCGGCACCTGCAAACATTGGCATACAATCTTTAGGCAAATATTTAACTTGTCCAAGAACGGTATCAATTGGAACATCGGTTGCTTTATTATCAGGCAAATGATAGCAATGTGGACAATTTAATTGACATTTGTCTGTCACTTCAAAAAGAACCTGATTAAAGCTGGCAACATCTTTTTTATGTTCTAAACTGTAATAAAAGTCTTTATCAATTTCTACAACACTATCCATGTTCCCGTGTTCGGGACAGTGTTTTTTCATCAGAATTTGACCGTTTGATTCATAGACAATCGCCGGAATGTGCCTATAACAATGATTGCATAGACTTATGGTTTTGTTAATCAGTAACATCATGGAATATTTATCGACTTAGGTAAACCAGCTAAATATTTTAAGATGCACTTAGAGTATCATGGCAAACAATGAAAATTTTGAAATTTAACAATAACACAACTGTTCAAATTCCTGAAGAAGAAATAGGAATAAGTTGTTCAGGTGGTGCTGATAGTTCTTTATTATTGTATATTTTAATGAAATATCATAAAGAAAAGATACATGTTTTTACTTTATCAAATAACATTAAAAGAAGAGCAAACGCAATAATTGTTCCCAATGTTATAGAAAAATGTATACAACTTACTGGCAATTTTAATGTAATACATCATAGTTGGTACTCTGAAGATCAAACAAAAGAAGATTTGTTCAACTACCCATACCAGTTTATAGAAAATAAACATTTTAAGTATTATTACTACGCAGTTACAGCTAATCCGCCAGTTGATACCGTGTTTCAATCTGGTATAGGCGAACACGAATTACGAAATCCGTTAGTTATTAAAGATGAAGTAACACACAACGGATACTTATTCACTCCCTTTGTTAACAAGGATAAAAAAGTAATTGCTAGTATATACAAAGAACTTGACTTAATGGATAATCTTTTTCCAGTTACAAGAAGTTGTGAGCTAAAAGGCAAACTGGAATATTACGGACACTGCGGTAAGTGCTGGTGGTGCGAAGAACGTCAATGGGGTTTTGAACAATTATGATAATAGATCTAAAAGGTTAATAATGAAAATTGTAATAACCGGACATACTAAGGGAATTGGAAAAGCACTTGCTGAATATTTTAAGCAATCTGGACACACCGTGATAGGATTTAGCAAATCTACAGGATGCGATATCACTCAAGAATCTCATAGGAACTTAATTGTTGATTCATTAAAGACCTGTGATGTATTCATTAATAATGCGTATGCTTATAATGCACAGAAACAACTGTTAATTGACGCTATAGAAATATGGAAAGATACAAAAAATACAATAGTTAATATTGACAGTAAATCTACATTGGTAGAATTTCCGCCAGCATTTATGAAAGAATATGTTGATGATAAAAATCAACAAAAGAAACTGATTAAAGATAGGATCTTTAGAGCAAGACCACATATTATAAATTTTACTGTAGGGTTAGTTGATACCGATATGTCTAGCATGTTCAATGCAAAAAAAATGAATCCAATAGACATTGCAAAGTTAATAGAATTTATAATATCAATGAAAGATAGTGTAGCAGTCCAAGACATTCTAGTTGAAGTACCAGATTTAGATTGGAATGATATTAATCTAGAATGAGTTCAATAAATATACATAACAAAAAGAGAGTATTATGAATTGGGACACATTGGAAGAATTTGCAGAATGGTATAAAAAAGAGGGCTTTCCTATACGGCCGCCGTTTGAGGATCCTGTATACATAACAGACATAAGTTACAGTTATGTTCTCTACAGAGAGGGGCAATATCAAGCCGAGTTGTATCTAGTAAGACCCAACACTAGTAGCCCGGATCATAGTCATCCTGGAATCGAAAATATTGTTATGGTTTGGGGCGGGGATGTGAGCACTAGTCAAAATGGCAAATTTACAGATTTGTCAGAATATTATAAAGAACCAAATAGTAGCGGTACAAACAAATTGTTTGGCATGCAAAGTGAAAAACTTTCGGATACTGGGTTCCATGCGTTATTTGCTGGTAACAAGGGCGGTGCATTTTTAAGTCTTGAAAAGTGGCCTGGAGATAAAAAAATGACCAGTGTAACAATTGAATGGAACGGGGATGCTGTAGACCCTGGACATGCTGAACTTATTAAAAATGAGAGACAATAATATGTGGGCAAATATAGATGAGTTTACCAGCTGGTACAAAAATAATGGATATCCGATGCGGCCACCATGCGAAGATCCTATATATGTAACTGACCATAGTTTGAGCGCAATAACTTTTAGAGAAGGTCGTTACCAAGTAGAGCTATATTTTTTAGGAACTAATTGGGAAACTCCTAATCATGCACACCCAGGAATTGAATATAGAATTATCTATCTTAATGGCACAGTAACCGGCACAAAGAACAAGCAAAAGATGATGGACATTCCAGACTACTTCTATGCTGACATGAAAAACCCTGACGGTACAAATATAGGATTTGGTACTATTTGGGATTTTAGTGAAAGCGATGATCATACTGTTAAGACAGGACCACGTGGCGGACTAATTGCTATAACTCAATATTGGCCTGAACATTTAAAAATGTCCAGTCAAAGTGTACACTATGTTGGGGAACCGATTGGTCCAGAACATGCAACTTATATTAAAACAGACTAATGGCACAGTGCATTGAGTTATTTCCTCTTAAAGTATACAAAGATGTGTACTCAAAAACAGATGATCTTAAAAATAATCTGTTTACAAAATTAAAAGAAGTGTTTGATAAATCACAGCAACATAACAATGTGTTCATGCAAGATGGAACACTTTGCTCATACGACTCCAACGCACAGTTACATACACAGTTTCCAGATGAGACCAAAGACATAGTAGAGTTTGTAGAACAGGCAGCTAGCGAATATTGGAAGCAATGCAACTACCACGACGGCCTAACTCCGTTTGTTTTTCAAATGTGGGCAAATACCACACCTCGCGGCGGCTATATTGACCCGCACCTACACGGGAATATGCCATTTACTGCTGTGGTGTATGTGGATGCAAGTCCTGCGCAAGGCAACATCATATTAGACAATCCATTGGACATGGTATTGATGACACAGCCAATTAGTCCAAGTGTTAAGTATCCATTGGGACAAGAGATTGCTGTAAACACAGGTGACTTACTAATGTTTCCAGGATATCTTAAACATAGAGTACGGCCCAATACAACAGATAAAGATAGACTGATATTAGGGTTTAATATTGGATGCCGTGGTAACTACTGGTCCGAGCACCTAACTGTGGGCAAAACAAATGTTTAAGATTGTTGCTTCGTTTACTAGATCCAATACAGATCAGGAGTTTTTTAATGACACGTATTCAAACTATGAATTGATCATGGAAATACAACAAAATGCCAAACAGATTCCTGGTTTCTTGGGCATAGACGAGTATATTTACAGAGATGAGTTCAGATGCGATAAAGCACTTTGTTTTGAAAACGAAACAGCGTTTAGCCAATTTGTAGAAGAAAATCAAGTTTTACTCTTTAAAAGAAATCAACTGATAGAAAATTTCTGCAATACCACTGGACAAATGTATAAATATTACATCATCAAAGAGGATAAGACATAATGTTATCATTTCAGCGGGCTATCTTTATTAAAGAGTTACAGGATAAGCTAGAATACTGGATGTTGCCAGCAACTCAAGAATCTTTTTATAAAGGGTTGGACACTAATCCACTAGTTCCAAATATGGGAATTGAACGCAATGCTGATGGATATTTCTATCTCAGCGACAACTTAATTTCGTATTGCAATTTAAGAAACGGATATGTTATTAGAATAAGAAAACACTGGACATTGTCAGATTGGACTTGTTATACTCAACTCTATCAAAAAGGTGTAGAGACAGGAAAGTTTAGAATTGATATTCCGCTATATCGAGAAGAAATTTCAATTGATAATCATGTTTGGGAATATGCAGAATTACAAACCCCAAACAACGACTATGGTACAAATTTCAACAACGATGTATTCGAATGGCCTGAATTGATCGACGGGATAACTCCCAACCCAAGTATTAACGATACTCTGAAAGATTCTGTAGTGCAATACTATAAAGAATTTATCGACCAAACAATTGAATTGAAAACATGTGCTTTAGAAATTGCTATCAATAACAATGTAGGTTTGCCAAAAAATTTAACACAACTGACTAATAGATTTAAAGATACAATTGGATACTTTTGGTCTGACTTTGATCAAGACCAGTGGATTAATAATAACAGTGAGTTTACAGTATATTCACTAGCTACACTTGAAGGCTCAATGAGATTTGCACAAGTCTGCGGCGTGCTCGACGAACCTCGAGTAACTGATTGCTTAACATATGCGAGGTCAAAATGGACAACGATTTAAATGGATGTTTTGTAACTTTTGAAATTATCAAAGACGGCAACCTGTACAATAGTCTGCTAGTTCCTATATCTTTAATTCATGACGAATTTCAAAACTGGAAATTTCCTGGATCGACCCTCGAGGTTCGAGTCAAAGATCATACTGGAAACTTTAGAATAAGTTCAAAAATTTTAGATCAAAGATAATTATCCTAGATCGAATATTTTAAGCAGTACGGGACTTAGCTAAACTCTGTAAACCACACTTGGCCTTGACATCCAAAATTTACTGCCATTGACATTCTAAGATCGTCAGTGGGGTTTGGTCTAGTGAAGTGTTTCATCCACCCTGGAAACAATACTAACTTACCAGAAATTGCTTCAACTTCATAGTTGAATCTAGTAGGAGTATGCTGATCAGAATGATTTGGACTTTTTCCAAGAACTAGGTCTAACGGATTTTCTAGAAATAAATTTCCAAGCCTGGGCTCTGCTTTGAGATAAAATACGCCAGCTACTGGTATAGGATTGTGATTATGACTGGCTATGAATCCTCCTTGTTTAACTGCTGTGGCCCATAGTTGTAAAATATACGGATTTAGATGTTGAGAAAGATTTAAAATTTTCCAATATTCCTTACCGTGCTCAGTTATCCAATCAAAAACTAATTTTAAATTTGGATCATCAATTGTTTTGCCTTCCTTGGAATAATTAAACTTGTCATAAATTTTTGTAACGGCGCCAGTCCTTAACGGATGATCATGCCCGGAATACTCGTTAACAAACTCGCTATTAAAGTTAGAAGTTATGTAATTAATTAGTGGAGTTTGAATATTTTCATACCCGACAAACTTAGTTTCATAAATTGTATGTGCAAATAAATCAGTTGTTTTTACTAAGGTATTCAACTTTTGCTCCTATATTAAAACTAGCAATAATCCTATCTTCTTTAGTCATGTTTGATCTAGTGTAGTGACGTATCCAACCAGGGAATAGTACTAACTTGCCGTCCTTAACTGGAACACTGTGAGTTTGAAAATAAGGTGCAAGATTGTTATCTCTAGGTGAAAGTTTTTGAATTGTATCTATTGGATTTTCTATCTCCAAAGTACCCATGTCGTTAGTTGCATGAATGTATAACGCACTGGCAACAGGCATTGGAGTATGCACGTGAACTGGTGTAAATCCACCTGGTGGTATTTTATTAGCCCACATATGTAATATATATGGTTCAACTCTTGAGGTAAAATTTAATTCTTTCCAATATTGCCTACCATGGTATTCAACAAACTCTAATAGATCTTTAAAATTACTATCTTTTTCAAGATTTGGTAATGTCCTATAAATTAATGGATTTCCAGAACTGTCGATATATTCATTTCCAGGTGCTAGTGTATTAAAATGTGTTTTAAGATTGTCTATTAGTTGTTGCTTAATATTTTCAAAATTAGGATATTCGGCTTCGTAAATTTTAATAGGAAATATATCCTTACATTCTCCAAGTTCAAATTCAATCATTATTTGTTCCTTGTCCAGATAAATCTTCCACCAACCGGCATTCCTTCTTTAGGCGCAGGCATATTGTCAACATGGGAAGGCAGTTTATTATCAAACCAATGTATAGTTGGTTCAGATTTCATATCTTCTGTAATTTCTGCTACCACATCCCTGTCGCCTAACAACCTGACATCTAATAT
>ENA-OSIY01000940-OSIY01000940.1-marine-metagenome-genome-assembly--contig:-NODE-940-length-15864-cov-6.657313_pt1 | contig 15864 bp, 23 predicted proteins | sample MGYA00237884_ERZ534233 | MGnify/ENA primary metagenome ERZ534233 (study PRJEB26412, sample SAMN06343840) | marine metagenome | isolation source: estuarine water | place: USA: Columbia River Estuary... | reverse complement strand
CCAAAGAGGACTGTAAAGTTATGGGCATACCTGAGAGGTTTGCCCAGCATTAGGAGGATGACATGTACGAGTTGAATAAGAGAGATAAAGCTGCAATTAGAGCTGCTGAACTACTAGGTCCACATAGTGCAGCAGCTGTAAGGGAAATGCTTATAAAAGAAGGAAACGCTAGACTTAAGATGGATAGGCGTATGGAGATGCTAATGTCAGGTTCTCAAGCTGCGGAGGATATGATCTTAGCAGAAGATGCTATGGAAGAGGATGCCATGGAAAAAGACAAAAGAACTTTAAAAGAAAAAAGAAAATGGGCCGACGATGAAGACCCTATTCACCAATGTTGCGTATGTAACAAGTCATTGCCACAGCATCATTGGCAACTACCAAATACTGGTACGGACCACGGCGAGGAGTGTTATTTCTGCGACATGCCTACGTGTCTAGAGTGCATAGACCATGATGCACCGCATGCTATAGGAAATGATGAATTAGAGGGGGAGACAGTATGCAAGTCTTGCTGCGAGAAACAAGTTAAACTACGTGATGGTAAAGACCAAGACGATGAAGACGATTCTATAGCTGAGGCGGAAGACCACCCAAGCTAGTGTTAACCTAAGCTGTATAACCTATGATCCCAAAATATCTTTTGGGATTATACTTTTATTAAAAAGGATGACAACATGGCAGCAATTGACGTGTGGTACACGATAGAAGATAAAAACTTATATAAGACTGAAGAAAATGATGGAGCTCGTTATGTGCGTAAAGGAGCAGAACGCACAAAAACTCTTCTATGCACAGTTGAACAGGCTGCAGGACATTACCCACGTGAGCTTGCTAAAGCATACCCAGTAAAGTCCATGACTGACGAACAGAAGGATAGAGCGGTAGTTGAACAGCCTAAGATGGATGTTAGACCTGCTCTTCGGTCTAGTGATAATACAGAGTGCTCGTGTTGTAAAGACGTTATAACCCATGCCAGAGTATTGAGCACGGCTCGTTACCCTATTTTATGCCTCATATGCTACCGCGAGTTACACCTAGGCAAGATTGTAAATCAAAACATATCGTTCTTTGGGGGTAGGTTAGACTACAACTTTGAAAAGCATGAGAACGAAATGAGCGGACTCCAATCTAACGCTATAAGAGCTATGGAAGGACCTGATGGTATTTTTGATGACATTTTTATTTAATCAAAAGGAGATTAAATGAGCTGTAACTTAATAGAACTTACAGAGGCATTAAGCAACCTGTCTATACTAATAAATGTAGACCATATTGTAAGCGTAAGCTCGGTTAGATGCGTAGAAATGCGAACTAGATACGTTAGGCGTCCATCGTCTAGAGTTGCTTGCTCTCAAGGTGTCAGCTTTGATGTATTGGAAAGCGTAAAGGACATTTATCATAAATATTTACAAATTAATAAAAGCGACGAGGCTTATAAGTCAATAGTTAGTCAGGACCATATTCTAAACAAGCCAATATTTCCTACGTTAAAACTTAATACTAGAACTGTTAGATCTATTTTGCATGAATTTAAGGGTACAACTCTTTCAGAGTTTATACAGTTATCTGCTGTAGACATTCTTGATTGGAGAAACGTGGGTGTAATTTCTCTTGCGCAGCTTCGTGCTGAGCTAAAGAGAGTAGGCCTAAGCCTTAAGGGAGATGAATGTGTTTCATAAATTTAACTTAAACGTGAAAGGGTTATAGCCATGGGCGTATGTAAATTTAAAGTTAGCGAAGTGTTAAGGTGTGTAGTTCACGCTGTAAAGAACACTCCAGACGACGGGTTCTCTGTTCCGTCAGTACTATTAGTGCACGATAGCGGCGTGTACATTATGAGCAATGCTAGCCCTGCTGATTTAGAAGGACCAAAATCATACGTAGCCTATGCTGAAGGCTGCAATCCTAGTAAAGACAGTGACTACTATCAAACTGCTAGAAGCTTGGTAGGCGGAGATGACTTTGGAGAGGTTATAAAGCTTGATGAATCAACTATATCTAATTTTGCATCATATAAAGATCTATCCGTGTTAGTTACTGATAGTAATATAGAATTTACTTTTTCAAATCCAAATAGCAAGAAACCGACTGAGCCTTTGGCTGAACTGTGCTCATCTCTTGAGACAGCACTTAAGAACGCTAATTACATTGAGTAACTAAAGGAGTAAAAATGGAATATCAAGTGATAGTTTCCGACAATGCTTACGAGCTTACAAAGGAAATAAAAGATCTTATCAGTAATGGATGGGAGATTAGAGGATCTCATCAGGTAGCTCTTCGTAGAGTTCAAAATAGGTTCTCTGGAGAGCGGCATATGGATAGTTTGAATCAGCTTGAGTACTCTCAAACTATGATTAAAAAGGAATAATAATTATGGCAGAGCCTCTAGTTCACTCGCTTAGCTCGGCTAGGCAGTTTGGCGGTAAGCCTGAAGATTATATAGCAATCCACGAGAAGATGGATTGCAGTAAGAAGTACTGCGGAGATAACCGACATAGAGCACTTACACATAGCCACTTTTGGATATACGAAGTAATGGAGCCCATTTTCGGAAAGACAATTACAAACAGCGACGGAAAGATAGTCAGCATATATAGAATATGTGAACAGCATATCAATGAGGACTTTAAGTTTAAGTTCTTTCCAAACGTGATGGATTATCTTTCTGAGATGAATCTCACTCCTTGGATGAATAATGCTATGGGGCCAGCCCCTAGAACTAAGACATACTTGGCCGATTCTGAATCTGAACTTAGAAAAGTAACTAGAACAATTAACCTGCAATCAATTGGAGAAACAAAATGACTAGTGACGATATTATGACTTATATTGAAAACGCTGCTAAAACTTACAATTTAATTGGAAGTTTTAGTACAGACTTTTCAGGCGCAGGTGACTCATTTAGCGACTTTGACTCTACGTCTGTAACTTGCATACATTGCGGTGTGACTAGAACTTCTTACGATTTAATATACAGAAGCTCTCCTGTTAGAATGATTCCAGCTCATGATACAAAATGCCCATGTTCAATAAGCAGTGCTTTGGCTGCTGAGTTTGAGCAGCAGGCTTTAGACGTCATTTGTTTTACCCCTGTTGATACTAGAACTACAGCTCCACTTTCTAATGTAAATTTATGGGCTGCTAAAGAAGATCTTTTGTTTCAAATTATAGATCTTGATGCTAGGTCTGATTTTAATAATGACGGATGCAGAGGCGCTATAAGCATTTATTTTAACACCTTAACAGTAGATATAGAGGTCTCAGAATACGAGCAAGTTTGTAACGACTTAGGTACTAACACTTACGACAAAAGTTATTTTACTGGAGTTAAAGAGCCTGAAGTTAGTAAGGATCCAAAAGTAGATGTAGATGCTTTAGGCGACTTTAAAACATGGTTAACGCCTTCATAGTTATTTTGTTTACATCGCAAATACGAATGGTAAACTGTGCCCTTATTAACTTTGTAAGGGGTCAACTATGATAGCTTTCTGTGGATACGGCAGGTCTGGTAAAGACACGTCTGCTTATATGTTTTCTAAGATTACAGGTATTCCATACGCAGGCAGCATATCTTGGATGCACAAAGAGATAGTCGCTGCAAAACTAGGTATTCCTGACCAGTTAGCCTGGGACACTAGGCATGAAATAAGAGAAGACTGGAAGCGAATACTAGAAGAGTACAGGGGTGATGACCCTGCCAAATTAATCAGGACTTGTTTAAAATTTAGCCCTATTGTGTGTGGTGCAAGAACTTTTTTAGAGTTACAAGCTGCTTTACAGGAAGGACTTATAAAAATAGCAGTTTGGGTTGATAGGCCAGGTATTGCCAAAGACCCAACGGTAACCTATACTTCTTCTAACTGCACTCATGTTTTGAACAACGCTGGAGACTTAAGAGAACTTAACAACCAGATAGCGGCATTCATAAGTGTAAATTTTTCTAACGGGTCTAACGGTCTAATGGTTCCTAGTGGTCTTTAGATGAATCGAGTCTACGTGACGTACAGCACATCGACAATTCGTTTTAAAAATCCAAAAAGTCTATTAGGCTATTTAAATCCGTCACACAGTGTTCCGGAACAGCGCCGTGCTGTTCCAATTTTTTCATTTGGAGGTCTTTTATGTCTTTAGGTATTAGTTTGCCAAACTTTGATTCTAGGCCAGATTCTAATAGGGGTGACCATACCCTTAAGTCAGGAGCTGGTATCATTATGCGTCCTTCGTGGACAAAGAGTGATGCTACTGTAATTCGCCCATTTCCTTGTACAGAAGGCAATAGCTTTCAACCTGCAAGGTATAGCGAATCTGAGTGTTCTAAGTGGTTTTTTGAGTGCACCATGGTATCAAGCTTTGGTAACCCTCAGAAAAGCTGGATTGCTTACGATCCAGAGGACCACAACTACGAGGTAAGGAGCAATCCTAGTGTTATGGTGTATGACTTGGCTTATCAGGTAGCCAACAACACTAATGTACGCGGTCCTCAAGAGTGGGCTCTTGCTATTAAAGGCGGAGCTGGTAAGTCTGCTACTGTTTCTAAGCCTGATAGAGTGCTTATTGTAAGATGTGCAGTTTATGAGTACAAAGGGGAACCAAAACAACCTGTGGATGGGCTAGCTCCTCATCACCAGACTGTTTTTATGGTACTCAAAAAGTCAGCTGCTCAAGCACTTATTAGAGAGGTAAGCTTGTTAAAGCCTGACGGTGCTAGTTCTACTGGTAACGTCAATGACAAGTTTAAGAGTGGTGACGTAGTATCCGTTAAGGACGGAGCATTCCTAGTCTTTTACGAGATTGGTATGACTCCAAGAGGTTATGAAGCTCCTGCTTTATCTCCAGCTAGCTACGGCAAGCCACAGGGCAAAGGCTACGATTGTTTAATCAGCAAGACGTACAGAGGCCAACCAGCCAGCTTTACTGATGCAGAGATAGAGATCGTAGCTAGAAGGACTGCTACCCCTATTAGAGACAACCTAAACTTCCCTTCTGACGAGGAGCAGATTAGGTATGTAGTTGATAGTATGAGAGGACAAGCTGCTCACGCTGGTCTAGTAGTTCATGCTTTACGTGATAGATATGAACGTTTCTTGCCTAACGACTTCCTAAACTTTGGTAATGAATACCTTAGGCAGGTTGGTTTAATGGCTACAGCCGTATCTAACCCAGGTTATGCTCAGCCTGTACTTCCTACTTACCCTGCACCTGTGTACGCTCCAGCTCAGGCGTATGCTCCAACTCCTGTTCAGGCTCCTGCTCAGGCTACGGTTAAGGCTGCTCCACAAGCTTATCCAGATCCACAGAAGATTGTTAACGCAGCAGCAGCTGCGCCAGAGATCGACTTAGATAAGGATGCACTTATGGCTCAGCTAAGAGAGTTAAGGGCTAAAGCTGGAATTACTGACGCTAAGTAGTAGTTAACCTAAGACCCTCCAGAGTTACTGGAGGGTCTATAATACATATATAAATAAGGAGATAGATACATGGCTAAGAGAAAGTGGGACCCAGACGTAAAGATAACAGCATCTGACTTTTTTTCTTCACAGATGACATCTTCACAGGCTGAGCTTGGACGTAACGACACTTATATTGGATCAGAGTCTCAAAGGGTTATCATAGGCATTCCATTGCCTGCGTTTAGCCTAAGATACTTGTTCCAAAACGACTGTTTTCCATTAAGCAGGATGACAGAACTGTATGGTATCAACGAGTCTTGTAAGTCAGCAATGTTGTATGAGATGTTTAGATGGCATGTTAATGCAGGTGGTGGGTACATCTTCAACCTAGCCGAACCTAAAGATAGCCCTGATCTTAGGTCTAGTATAATTGGCCATGAGGCTGATAGAAAGTGGCCAACTCAGACTTGTAACAGCATAGAGGATTGGCAGGAGAACATAACAAAATGGCTTAAAGAAAGTAGAAAAGCTTTTTCTGAGTCAGGGTCTTGCCCTTTTCCTGGAGCCATTGGAGTCGACTCTTTAACAGCTGTTGCAACTAGAGCAGAGATTGCTGCGATATGGGAAAAGGGTTTTGCACAGATAAACTTTGCAAAAGGTGCAAACATTATTAACACCTATTGTAAGTTTGTGTTTTCAGAGATTAGAGTGTGGCCTTTTAGCTTCATTGGAGTTAACCATATGAAGGTAGGTAAGGACGCAAACGGTATTCCAGAGTATAAGATACCTGGAGGCCAATCGTTAGATTTTTATGCTACTTTTAAAATAAGAATGCAAAGGAAGGACGACATAGACAGGCTTGATGAGTCTGGTCGTTTAATTAAGTTTATTATGGATAAGAACAGCCTTGGAACGGCTCCAGAGCGAAGGTCCATACTAGCTCCTATGAAGTGGACATTTGACGAGAATGGAGTTCAAACCACTTGGTGGGATTGGCATGAGGCAAGCATACGCATCATAGAAGGAATGACTTCAGTACGTAAGAAGGTTATTACTGACATCACAGGACTTAAAAACATTGATAAGTCACGCAGGACTGCTGACTGCTCAAAGTTGGGCTTGGTAGGAGCTAGCTGGACTGAAGTAGGAGCAGCTATTGACGCAGACGTAGCTATGAGAGAAGAACTTGACGCTTCTCAAGGTATACGAAAGCGTAGACCTTTTGTTTTAGGCGTTCCCTACTCAACTCAGATGAGGGAAGCATGTGAAGCTGGAGAAGTTGAGAAAGTGGGTGTGTAAATGGTAAGTAGTGAAGAGTTTTTCAGCAAGAGGCCGGTAGGAATAGATTCGGAGGCTGTCTCAGTTGAGGCAGCCTTAAGAGTCCTTGTTAATAGGTTTCCTTGCATTGGTTCGTTTCCTCATCTTAAGAGGCTTTGCAAAGAACAAACTGGTGATACCAAGGTTACATTATCTTGGTTTTACGAAGAGTATCCTAATTTTCCAATTAGGGTAGTTTATAAAAACATTCCATGGATAAGAGACATGTGGGCTGGTTTACATAGCGGTTTTAAGAAGACCGAACTATATGCTGCTTGGAAAAGTAATGAAGACGCCATCAAGCTTAGCGGTGTTGATGACTTTCTTACAAAGCCTACAGCAGTAGTGTTCAACTGGCCCAGTTGGAAGATGTGTTGTATCCATAACTTAGAGTCGAAACAATTTGGCGGTTCTTGGTACAGCGTGGCCGCCGCCAAAGACGATGACTGCTTAAAGATCTACAAGTCTTTAAAGAACGGAGAAAGCTTTGTGATCGAGCCGTTCGAGCAGCTTCTTGATTCGATCACATGGTCTAATTAACGAAAGGATTTCTAATGAAAGATAACAGTAAAACTGGTGGAAACTTGTATGTAGAGATGAGCAGGTCTGCCAACATACCTTTAGAGGTTAGTGACAGCCCATCATGTGCAGCTTCCGCTCCTTATAAGTACTTGGAGGTTGCTCTACAGTATGTACCTTCTTGTGACAAAGAAGTAGCTAGCACTTTAGAGGCTTTTGACCGAGATTGGTTCAAGACTCTTGTAGACTTTAACCCTTCTATAAATAACCTTGGCGATGCTGTAAAGGAAGCGGCCAATGCTCTCATTTCTCAAGTTAACCCAGCCCAAGTAGAGATGCTTGTTAGCTTGTCTAATGACGTGGACAAGCTTGGGTTTTGTAGTAAGACTGTTAAGTTTTCATGGTCTAAACCAGAGTAACCCACCATGGCTACAAGATCCCCTAGTAACGAACCTACCAACCTCGCCGTCTCCTTACGGGGTGCGTTGTTTCATAGAACCGACTATGAAAAGCTAGTTAATGTTTTAGCTGACTGTGAAAGGACTACTGATTCTTGGATGATAGACTCCGAGGATCAGCTTGTACTTTCTAGAAAAGCTTTAACAGCTGGGGGTGATCGTATCTCATGGTTGGCTATGCGCCAGATTTGCAAAGCTCTATCTGCAGGTCTGGCGTCTTCTCTTGCCGACTTATTAGGAATGAGAAGATCTGCAGACGCCATGGATAAACCGTCAAAAGTTAAAGCAGACCCTGATGAAGACTTTACAGTCGGAGAGGCTGCATCCTTATACAACCTTGTTCTTAAGAAAAGGTTTGGTAGATTGTTTGGTTTCCAGGCCATTAGAAACTCTGAGACGAGAGTCATAGAGGCTCTAGTAGGCAATAGGTACAGGAGGTTATCCAATAGTGATTTTTTATCGGCTGTTTCTAGTGTTATGGGTTCTTGTAGCGTAAGTCTTTCTTTCTTCTCTGCTGAGCTGTCCGGAAGACGCGTATCCCTAGTATACTCTACGAACGGCTACGATGAGACAGGGCTTACACCAGGCATAAGGCTTGTTAATAGCGAGATAGGAGACTCGGCCATAAAAGCGGCTGTAGTACTTATTGATAGCAAAGGAGCCACTATGCAGTCTTCTTATGGAAGAATGGGAAGAGTAGCTCATTCAGGAAGAGACCTTCTTGGTAAGTTATCTCAACTCATTGTAGGTGTAGTAGCTAAGCTTGAAAACAAGACATTTTCTAAAGAGTCTATTGCTAAGAAAGAGTCAGACGCTCAGAGTAGGCTTCTAGGTTTTACAGGTGAAGAGAAGGATGAAGCTAGGTTTCGTTCGTTAGTTGAGTTCTTAACTGACAGGGGTGGTCTTACTTACTTTATGTCTAGACGGTGCCTGTCTATGGTTCTTACTGGTGATGAACCTGCTTCAAACAACTTCCTCATGCTAGATAGATCTAAGAACTGGCCAAGTAGGTCTGCTATGGACTTGGTACGTTCTATAACTATGGAGAGTCTTGAGCAGAGATCTCTCAACTTCTCCAACACGGACAAATACGAGCGAATAGCTTGGAATTTGTTTTTTAACAGGTTGGTTTTGCCGGATATTGTTTCCGGTGAATAGTCTTTTCTTTTACAACTGAGGTGATTCATGAAAGACAAATTAGAAGCAATTGAAAAAGATACTGAGTTGGCTGCAAATCAGCATGTCAAATCAAGTGAACCCAATAAGCCAGATATAACTGATTCTATGAGCGACGAGCTATTTGAGATTTACGAGAAGGAAAAGAAAGCTTACCAAGAGTTTAGAGACGATATGATTAGCTTTAACTACGACAGGGGTAGCGTAGCTAGAACTGTCAGAGGTAATCCTAAGCTTGGAGATAAAGCTGTAGAACAACTTTCTAAGGCTCTTTCAGTTGATAAATCAACTGTCTATAAGACTATTACTTTTAGCTCTATGTATACAACTAAGTCAGAGCTTAACAAGGTAGTACAGCGAGCTAAGGATTCTGGGTTTGTATTAACTTGGTCTCACTTCGCTAGCGTTATGCATCTTCCGAGTTCTTCAGAAACAGACCCACATGATAATAGAAGAAAGATGATAGACAAGGCTATATCTGGTAAGCTTTCGGTTAGAGATCTTATGTCTGAGATCAAGACTGAGTTCGGCGGTACCACTGCTAAGAGGACTGCTAACAGAGGGTCAGAGGTATCTTCTTCTATCAAGCAGGTCATCAGCGGTACTGAAAGGTATCAGGCAAAGATTAAGGCTCAAGTTGAAAACATATTGGCTGACTTTACTGAAGTCGTAAACCAGATAGAAAAACCTGATGAGTTTTTATCAAAAGTAGAGGAGATGCATGAGACTGTAGCCACCCTTAGTTCCATGTTGGCTAGGATTTTAGTATTTACTGAAAACCTTCCATCTGTTACCAAGAAGGCCATAGAAGAAAGAGATGCCGCTAAGAAGGCACTAACCGATACTGACAAGTCTGAAGCGCTATCCAAGACTAAGTCAAGGAGGCCAGCGTCTATAGACTCTAAGTTAAGTAGCTGAGGTTATATTGAGCACTACGATATGCTGTTTGATGTACGGAGACTACCCTAAGCTGGCTTTAAGGTGTTTAAACCCTATAAGCCAGCTTTATAAAAGCGGAGTCGAAGTTAGAATAGGACTAAACGAAACGTCTGAGGCTACCAATAAGGTAGTCTCAGATCTTTTCATTAATAGCGACAGGTTAGTCAACCTTAGCTTTAACCCACAGATATTCAAATACCCTATGATGGATAGGCTTTTCAAGGCAAAGCCTATTACCACCGACTACGTTATGTGGTTCGATGACGATAGCTTTATAAAGGACTCTAATCCATTGGCGTGGCTGTCAGCTACTGAGAAGTTTATGAACGATAGCGAATCAGACATGGCAGGCGCTATATACCACATACCCATATTACCAGGACAGACCGAGTGGAGACGTCTCCACTGCGACTGGTTTGTAAGTGGACCTCTTCCTGGAAGACCAGAGATGACAAAGTTTGCTACAGGAGGTTGGTGGATTATTAAGACAAGTGTGATAAACAAGTATAAGTGGCCTCATCCAATGCTTAAGCATTGCGGAGGGGATGTCCTTTTAGGCGAGCTAATAAGGCATCAAGGTCTTAAACTTTCAAGCTATAAGGCTGGCGTCGCTGTAAACGCAGACGATAACGGAAAAGAATCTGCATCTGATAGACGAGGCTATAACGAGCCACCTCTTGGTTCTAAGAAGTCTCAGATTGAAGTATGGAATGACAGATTTAAGAAAGAAGGGTGATTAATGTTTAGCAGGAGGCTTAGTGATGAGAAGGTTAAGGTGTCTTCGTCGAAAATACTCAACACTCGCAAGCGGGTTGTTGATGCTCTCATTCCTTTTTGTGGCAGCATTCTTACAAGCGATTCTATTAGTTCTGCTTCAGCTGCTTTATCATTTTGTATTCCAAAGGCATGCATAGACTTTGCTTTCTCTCAAGATATGCTTCTTAGATATTTAAGGCAGCCTATTACAGTACGCGACGTAGAGGCTATAGCTGCAAAGATAGCTGGTAACATGCCTCTTCTAATGCAAGGCGAACAGGTTAAAGATACTGACTGGAGAATAAGGTCTGACTGGGGCCTTATAAAGATAGTAAGCATAGAGAAGGCTGTGAGGTTGTTTAAAGACGGGAATAAGCAGAGAGGCATATGGGTAGACCTTGATGTTATGAGCGGGCCAGCTAGCTCAATGCTATATAGAAGGTTTTGGTCATCAGACATGTGCAACTATGCAAAGTATAGAATAGGTTTTAGTAGAAGCGAAGATAATAATAAATACCCATATCTAGATGAATCTAACTTTACAAGTCTGTACTTCCTAGGTTACTTTGATCACCTAGCGGTTAGGGAAAAGCCTGACTACACAGAATTTCTATGTAATGACTATGTAGTATCTAAGAACAGAGAATTGCTTAGAAAGCGGTACAGGGCTATACATAGGAATGAAGAATTTACTTGTCCACGTGAGTACCCTGTAACAGTTAATTGTCATAGGTGCCCAGCAGGTTTAAGTGAATGCGAGGCAGCTACTCATCTGAACACCTATCAAGAAAAGCACTGTGAAGTGTGTAATAAGGTGTCTTGGGTAGACCCAGGAAAGCCAGGTAAGTGTGTTGATTGCGTAATCAGTACTAGTTTAAACTTAGTAGATTAAAGGAGAAAGTTTTGGCAACTAACATTTTAGGTCATGTGGATCGCAGGAGATATAACCCTTCAAGAGACATAGCATATTGCTGGCCTAGTATCATGCAGTCTGCCATGGACAGGGTAAGCAAGGGCACAGGCCTCCCATGGTTTATGAGCTTAGTTAAAAAGCACCAAGTAACTGATGAGGCGCTTTCAAAAACTGCTAAGGCCATTGCGCACTACATGGCTGCTTGTAACAAACCTGACGAATGTCCAAGTAATGTTAAGGATGCTATGGAAAAATCAGGATTATTTGAGTGTGATGAGACAGCAAAGATGTTACTCTACGCCGCCTTAGGTGAAACAATGATGGCAGCCTTTTATTCATCTATACGAGACGTCCTTGTAGAAGATGAGCCTTCACCTTTGAATGATAAGAGGCTAATTGAGCTGGTTGGATCTTCAATGGACAGGATTTTCTATAGTAGAAGGTCAGCTTTGGGAAGGGTATGCGATAAGGTTGTTTCTTTTTTTAAAAAATAGTTAGGAAGTCTTATGGTAGATGAAGAGTCTGATGTGTGGATGGCAAAGGTAGTATCTAAGCTTGGACCTCTACCTTCCAACTACATAGTGTTTGATGTTGAGTCAACAGGCTTAGATTTATCAAACGATTTAGTGGTGCAGTTGGGGTACGTACTGGTACACAATCGCACCTTGGTAGACTGCGGTAGTTTTATAGTAGACTGGACTCATAATAGCAGCCCAGACTTCTGTTCTTGGCTTGATAACCGCATGGCTTTTACTAAGAATGCTATGGACTCTAAGAACCCTGGAGAACTTGGCACCTCCGTATATAAGCACAGCATTGAAAGAATGAAGCAACATGGCATACCTGCCTATGATGCTTTCACTCACTTTATGGACATAGTTAAACTGTGTAAGTCTAATAAATTTAGCTTTATAGCGCATAACGGTCTTAGGTTTGATCAGCCAATGATAGATAGGTGTGTAAAGCAGCTTAGAGGCGACAACGAGAGCTTCAGCATTGAAGGCTCAGGTATGAGCTACTTTGACACTATGGGACTAGAGCGTGGAAGTCAGTGTAAGCTAACTCCTAACCCTGGTGACGATTGGTTCAGCTTTAACGTAAGGCTTATAAAAGAAGGTGGAAGGCTTTACAGCTCTTTAGACAAACACTGCTCTAAGAAGTACGATTTAGTGAATAAGCACAGCCTTCAAGGAAGTGCTCACGAGGCTGACTTTGACTGTAAGCTTACTCACCATCTTTTTGAAGAGTTTAGAGAGATGTCTGAACGAGGTTTTAAGAAAGTAAACTAATAGGGGTTTGAATGAAACATGACATGGAAAGATGCCCAGACGCTTTAAAGTCAAAGGTATCTTCAGAGAGACCTGAAGGTACTATGACAGTTCTGGGATTAGATTTAGGTACATCTTGTGGCTACTCTTATTGTTTTTTAACTAAAGGCTCTTCTGATAGAAGAATGCACGCTGGTCAGCTGGACTTATCAGCTGGCCCATATGACTCAGGGGCTATAAGGTTTATAAGGCTAAGGCACTTTCTAGCCGCTATCAAGCCGGACCTTGTGGCATTTGAAGACGTCAGGTACACTCCTCCGAATACAGGCTTTCAAAGCGTTGGTGCTTTGTTAGCTAGGGCAGCCCCCGCTTGCGAGTGGTTTGGTGCTCTTAAGGCTACTGTGGCTACTTGGTGTGAGGCGCAGGGAATACCTAGTACAGGCATTCCTATCGGCACTATTAAGAAAAGGGCAACTGGAAAAGGAAACGCCAATAAGAGCGATATTATTGCTGCGTGCAATAAAGAGTTTGGTTTTAACTTTGAAGTAGAAGGCTATGAAAGCACCGGTGTGGATAACATAGCTGATGCAGTTTATGTTTGCTCTGTTTTGATAGAGCAGTATGGTTCAGGATTAGAGTTTTAATTATATGAAAGGGTTATATGAAGAAGTCGTTTGATAGTTCAAGTCAAGTAAAGGCTGCAGAAACAATATTGTCAGCTCCCAGCGCAGAATCCACAACAGCTTACTTTATGGACGCTTTAAGGTTATCCCAGATGCTGCAGTGGAGGGCCATAGAGGACCTAGAGGCTCAAGCTAAAGCTGCAGGCGCATCAGAGGAAGCTATAGTAAGGCTTAAGAAGGACGTGCTATCTTTAGCTAGGACCACCCCTATTGATAAGTGCATGCTTCCAAAGACTTGTATGAGAGTAGCCGGTTATCTTGCAAAGTCTATTCCTAACCACAAGAGGGATATGACATCAAACTTAAGCAAGAAGACTGCTGCCCTTAAAAATGTGATAGTAGGTGCAGATAAGAAGCGTAACCAGGCTTATAGGTTTGATGCAGGAATGACTGATCCTATATCTGCGTCTATTCCCATGATTGTATTTGGAAAGAGAAAAGATCTGGACTGTGTTATATCTCACATTCTAAATTGCGCTGAGAACAACTTACAGAACTGTTTGCACCTTAGCATGAAATCTTACAACAAGAAGTTTAACAAGTATTACAGGAAGATACATCCAGACGATTGGACTGACAAGCTAAGGTCAAAGGATGGTTTGTTCTCTTTGATCAAAGAGTCAAGCAAGCTAACTCCACTAAACCTTCTGCTAGTAGATGAGCTATGTCATGGGTTTAACCCAAAGGCCACAGCTGCTGAGCGCAGGCTCGGATCTAAGATAGGAAGAAAGGGTAGGTATAAGGAAGCTCTGTGCTGCTTTAAGAGATGTAGGACAAACACCTCAGTAAAAGGTATCTGCACTATAGCGTTCCACTCCACTGACAGTAACATTGGAGAGCAGAATCAAGAAGTAACTAAATCTTTTTACGACTTAGGTTCTCCGTTCGATTGTTTGTCAGATAAGAAGTCAGTGTGGTTGGTAGACCGCTTAGGTAATGTAACCTTAACTATTGCAAGGGCTGACCATGAATAATAAGAAGCTAAGCCAAGAGGAGATAGAGTCTAGGCTTGAAGGTGTACCAGAAACTACGCTAGAAGGTAGAGTACCTGTATCCGAAGGTGTAGTCGATGGCGGCATAGACAACCCAACATTAGAGGATCTTAAGAAACTACCTCCTTTAAAAAGGGTTGAGCTTTCAGACTCACTTCATAGCCTTTCTAATGACTTTGTATTCTTTAACCACACAGCCCTGTTCTCCAAAGGAGGACTAGACTTTGACCCTCTTAAGGAGTATCAGATATGGGCTGATAATCAGGACTTGGTCAGCTATGTTATCTTTAACAGAAGCATATTTAGTGGCCTTGATTATCCTGATAACAGTGGCGGTCATGACTGTATGCTCTCATTTGTTCCAATAGAGCACTGGCATGTTATAGAAAAAGCTATAGGCAAGTTTACAATACTTAATCGTGCAAAAGGTCATATGTTTCTTTGTGAGATGGTCAAGGTTAGAATACCAGACCCTAAGCAACCGAGCTTGACTATAGAGCCTTATCTGTGGAAGATGAACGGCTCAAGCCATAGCTGGGATTACAAAGGCTTTCCAGTTCCTAAACTAGTTAAGTTACCAGCTAGCTATGAAGCTAAGTATTTAATGAAAGTAGTAAACAATGAACCATCCAACTGATTTTATATATCGCAAAACAAAAACGTTCGTAGAGGAGAGAGTTTACGAACGACCTGCTGGAGCTACTCCAGACGATTGGAGGCTTGTACGCATAAACGAGCCATTGGACGACACTATCAACGAGTGGCTGTTAAATAACCAGTTTACCATTGTTGCAACATCTGCTCCTGGAATGGACAGCAGATGGTTAGACAAGGAGATGACCAGAAGGTCAGTTCTGGTGGCCATAACCGTTATTTATGAAGGTAACCAAAATGGACAATGGCCTGAACGAAAGTGATTCGGGCCAGACAGCGAAGGATTTATATCACATCGTTGTTGTACCCTCTCATGGTTATCCTGAGTGTTTATCTTTCAATAGCAAGGAAGACTTTGTAGAGAAGCTCCGTTCTTACAACGGCAAGCGGGTGAGTTGTCACGTTTTTTATGGAGAGCGGATGCACATATCCCTTCCTCCACGCAAGCTAATCAATTCAGATGGACAGGTAGAGGCTGACCTTTCTTACGAGCCTAAGAGTACAGAATTAGACCCTAACGGCTCCATGTTTGACGACATGGAGGTGTTTGACGACGATGATGAGTACTTCAAGTCTTAGCTAAATCCAGACCATAAATGCGTCATAATATAGTGCTACCTTATGGGTGGCAGAAAGGGGCGGCCATGTTTGAAAACATTGTGGCAGGCCTTGTAATAACCTCCTTTGTAGTGACCCTTTTATGGGTCAACTTTTCAAAGGGTAAATCTGGGCGGGTAGCCCAAGACGGTGCGGGCCCTGGTTACAGGCCCCACGTTCAATACGCCGGAGCACTACG